>JGI26088J50261_1001082_pt1 | contig 15237 bp, 10 predicted proteins | sample SaaInl1SG_22_DNA_FD_50261 | JGI IMG/M metagenome (IMG submission 50261)
TTGGACTACCAGAACGTCTACATGAGTGAAGAAGGGGAAGTGTGATACTTCCTTCTGTGAGTTAGGGGGCCTTGAGCCCCCTTTTTTTATGAATTTAAATTACTACTGACATGCAATTAGAACCTGCAAAAAGATCCAATGTACACATGCGTGTAGCTGTACATGGACCTAGTGGTGCTGGAAAGTCTTATTCAGCATTGCAACTGGCGTTTGGTATGACACATAACCATATCGCTATAATTGATACAGAAGCCGGAAGCGCATCATTGTATTCGCACTTAGGAGCATATTCCGTAATTAATCTAGAAGCACCGTATTCACCGGAGCGGTATATCGAAGCTATTCACATGTGTAAGGAGGCTGGTGTAGAAGTACTGGTGATTGATTCACTTTCTCATGAATGGGATGGTAATGGAGGTATACTAGATATTCACGGAAGAATACCGGGTAATTCATTCGCGAATTGGTCCAAGGTTATGCCTAGACACAACCAGCTACTGCAAACCATATTGAATTGCGGTATGCATGTAATTGTTACGCTGCGTACTAAACAAGACTACATCATTCATGATAAGAGTGGTCGTATGGTACCTGAGAAGGTGGGGCTTAAGCCTATACAGAAGGACGGTATAGACTATGAATTTACCGTGGCCTTTGAAGTTGGCATAGACCATCGTGCTAAAGCCAGTAAAGACAGAACAGGGCTCTTTGTTGATTTGGATCCCTTTACTATTACGGAGGCTACAGGAAAGCGCCTTCGTAGTTGGTGTGAAGTAGATAAGCTGACCCAACGTATGGATCTCAATGCATCATTAACCGAAAACTTTTCTTCCAATGGAACTAGCAACCGTTAATTCATCGCTTCCTTCTACTATTGAAGCCAATACTAAATCAAGTACGTTCTATGATTTAGAGTTCAATCACATTATTCCAGTTTTCGCTAAGGATAATGAGGTAGCCATCTCCCATGTCGATTTCATTACTGCGGTCTACGAGGCTGCAGGGAAAGCTTTTGAAGGTCATGAGCTGGAACTACCGGAGATAAGAGTGTCACATCCTGTGCAAGGTAGAACCCCAAACGCGCGTGATAAGCGACCTGCTGATCTATTGCCACATGAGAAGACGTTGTACTATGAGCGTATGCTTTTCTCTATTCGTATACCGTCCATTACAAAACGTATCGGTGGTAATAAAGTATGCTTAAGTATTGGCGGTGTAAAAAGCTATCATTGGGATAAGCTCACAGGTAAGCGTTCATTACAAACCTTTAAGGTGTACATCGGTTTTCAGGTGTTCGTGTGCTCTAACCTCTGTATTGCTGCGGATGGTGCAGTAGTCACTATTAAGGCAGAGGATACCGAGCGTATTATGGAGAAGAGTTACGCTACACTTTCAGGGTTTAACTTTCACGGGTTTGCGGAGCAACTTGAGCAGATGACTGACAGCAACTTGAGTGCTGAAGAGTTTGCCACTTTCGTAGGAAGAGTCCGTATGGGCCATTACAACAAAGGTCTTGATACGAAACAATGGCTGGGTGATCAGCAAATGGCTCGTGTGGTTAGAGGCTACTACGAAGATCCAGACTTTCGTGCTAGTAATGACGGGTCTATTAGTGTATGGAACCTCTATAATTTGATGACCGGAGCAAACAGGAACAGTTACATCGATACTGTTTTGGATCGAGGTATCAGCGCCATAGAAATGCTCAGTATTTAATGTGTAATCAGAAGGGGAGGTGCTTAGCGCTTCCCCTTCTTTAGTTCAATGCTTATGGGATTATTTACAGATGTAGGAACGATGGATTCGCTATTGATCATATTTGGAATGTGGGCTACGTATTCCATTACCGGCAGTATTGTATTTCTAGTTCTTGGCACACCTTGGGAGTTTAGAGACGAATGGCAATATGTACTTGCTCGGGAGGTTCTCAGACTCTTCCTAGGTTTCTTAGCTGGGATGTTAATAGTGCATATGAGTATTGTCTTGGTATAGGTGCAACCTCGTGAATTTTTTTCTACGTGGTTAATAGATTCAGCCTGATGAACTTCGCGACTTATTAATCATAAATGACATATTATGTCTGTAAAAAAAAGCCACAATGGTTGGCAGCTGAAAGGGGTGAAGGCAAGAGCCAACACCTACAAATTACTGGTCCAGAATGGGTACGGTATGAGGTATTCTACAAGTACTGCACGAAACTTGGGTAGTCTTGATATTGAAGTCTTTAGGCAAACGAAAACTACAACAAAGAATGGAATTCGTTTAACGTTCAAGGACATCAATGCGGTGTATGAGGGGATAACCCAATATCAAATGAATGTACTTTCAAAACACTTTCTAAGTTTAAACGGCTACAGTCATCAGCAGATAGCTTCAGCTGGGGTTAGGCTTGGTGATGAATTCAATATGCGTCCCGACCATCTGGACCCTTCTCTTTTAATTGGATTCAATTATGGTCAGCAGCGTATTGCGCATGACCAAAATCCATTATTGGAGATCTGCCGAATCAGGGAACGAACTTACCTAGTACGGTTTTATGACCTTCAGCCTAACCAGCAGTACTACATCTGGGATAAGAATTGTGCACCAGAGCGATTCTCAAGGAATGCAGGTAAGGAAATCAAAATGACCAGAGGAATTCTAGATGCTTTCGGTAGCGTGCCTATTCTTGTTGTTCATGGGTTCAGTAATTTGAAGCCTATGCTAGAACATTTTGCTTCGTTGAATAGGTTTCCTTTTCTTAATGTTCCAAGACCTGCAGTTGGTCAATCCTTAAAGATTCAATTATGAGTGTCAAGGAGTTGATTTTAGATCTTACCCACCAGTTGGGAGCTGACTGTACGCAACAAGAAATGGCATTGAGTAAAGGTGTTGTGACCTTGGCATCAGCGATTATTCCAACTGTTCAGTTCTTGAATAAAGACGCGCGTAAAACGAAAGCTAATCTATATTATGCAGCAGTTGCTAAGGCAGGCAGTAATAAGTCTCGCGTAGGCAAATTAGATCGATTATTATTGCCCATACATCAGAAGATCAGAGATGATGAAGCGTTCCGTAAATCGATGCGTCCAGGTAATGCTCCACGTATTCCTTCTAAGAATGTGTTGGTGTCCGGCAACATTACACGTGCACGTGTGATAGAACACCTGGTGGCTAATGGAGATGTACCGCTTGTGATTATAGATTCAGAGATGGATTCGATCACGACCTCAATGCAGGTTGATCAAGGCGGTTTTCGAGCTGAACTTCGTAAGGCTTACCATCATGAATTCATTAGTAGTAGCAAGAAAACTGAGGATGAGTTGTTGGAGGTACATTCACCACACTTATCTATGCTGGTAACAGGTACTTTTGATCAAGCGGTTAAGTACCTATTTCCTGTCACAGACGGCTTTGCCTCGCGGCATTTGTTTGACGTAAACATGGCTCCATCTGAGTTTAGTAAGTACGAAGTGTCTTCCAAAACCACACCAGAACTGACCTACTCAATATGGTCAGCACATTTTCTAAGAATGTGGGAGTATCACCAGAATGAGAATGTGCTCGTTTCCTTCACTCAACAACAGATAGACCTGCTTAATGCCATGGGAAGTGGTTGGGAAGAGGAACTAAAGGAAGAGGAGGCAGATATTTCTACTGACTTCCTCTACCGCCACATACTTATGGTGTTAAAGGTTGCAACGGTTCTCACAGCATTTAGGTGTTATTTTGAGAATTCAGTGAGTGAATCTATTACCTGTGAATCCGAAGATTTCTCATTCGCACTAGAAATTGTGAAAGACTCCTATGAGAATGCTCAAACCTTATTGGCACTGATGCCTAAGAGTAAAGAGTATAGAGTTGAAATGACGGAAGTGGGAACGCGGTTGTATGAACTACTACCCGATAAGTTTACCACGGCAGAGGCGTATCCATTTGGGAAACGCTGTAACATTTCAGATCGTCAAACAAGAGCATACCTAAAGAGGTTTTGCGCTTTGAAAAACCTGACCCGTGTAGGTAAAGGTTCGTATGAAAAACTGAATTGAGAAAAGGGGGCTGCGATGCCCCTTTTTTTATTTTGAAAGGCTTTGTAATGCTTTAGCTAAAACCTTTAGTTCATCAGTAAACAGCAGTGTGTTTTCATCGTATGCGTCAAATTTTTCATCACCTTCTTCAGGTTCAAAGTCTGAATTCACCACATTGTAGTGAGGTCCTTGAAAATACGCCTTATGACCACCTATACTAATGTTGTTCCACGGTACAGATCTATCCACAGATGAGAATGAATTTCCTCCTTTAGATACGTTAGTTAAGACGTGTTCACTCAACCAGTGTACAACCTTCGAGCGTTTTGCTTTTTTGCCTTTGGTCTGGAACTGTATTAGACCTAATTGACTCATGTAAACTGATAATGCCCAGATTTCATGAGGTGAAAGTTTCGTTTTTAATACGGTACCAAAAGATTTTATATTCTTAGGCTCAGTTGTACAAAGCCAGTTTAATAAGCTGCGCCTCTCAGATACGATAAGTTGGATTCGTTCTTCAATTAAGGGCCACTTGTTAAGTTCCTTAGAATTAACGGTTTTATAAATATTTCCAACGGAATCAACGAGATACACTACTGGTTTATCCTTGAACTTTAGGGCTTTATACGATAGTTCCTTTCTAAAGTTTTCTTGCCATGTATCAGGATTTGAAACACTTTTATATCGGTCATAAATCCCATCTAGTGCGTATTTGGCGATAATATCTACCGCATCAAGGCTAGCAGGAATAGTAATGTCTCTCTGCTTAAATTGTACTTTTAATGCTTTTTCGGGCTTATCCGTTTTGACCAGATCCTTGTTCAAAAAGAATGTTGTGGGTGAAACAGCAATATCTTCAAGCTCAGGAAACTGATTATTCTCCATTATCCAAGGTTTGCATGATTTCTCTAAAGCTGTTCAACCCTGACTCTAGATTTTGAATAATCTCTTCCGCCAACTCATCTGGGTCTGGGAGATTGTCCAAATCCGTCAAGCTCTTGTCTTTAATCCAGAAAATATCTAAGCTCTTCTTATCTCTTGCGATAATCTCATCATACGAATACTTGCGCCATCTGCCTTCTGGGTTATCCTCACTCCAAGTCTCCTCTCGTTTAGAAGTGTTACTTGGATTATACAGTTTGATGAACTCCTCAAGGTGGCTCAATGTCATGATCTTCTTTTTAGGAGTGTGGTGAATATTGGTGCGATAATCGTAGAACCAAACCTCCTTTGTCCAGGCCTCCTTGTTGGCTGGTTTATTCGTAAAGAACAACACGTTTGCCTTAACCCCTTGAGCGTAGAATATTCCTGTAGGCAGTCGAAGAATGGTATGCAGTTCTGTAGTTCGCATTAATTGTTTACGAACCGCTTCTCCTGAACCACCTTCAAATAGTACATTATCAGGCAATACCACCGCAGCCTCACCGTTGATTTTGAGCATGGTCTTAATATGCTGCATGAAATTCAGCTGCTTGTTGGAAGTCGTCTCCCAGAAGTCTTGCCTGTTGTAGCTCATGTCCTGTTGTGCGACATCACCCTGCTCATTGGTTATGGTAATGCTACTCTTCTTACCAAATGGAGGATTGGCTAATACGTAGTCCACTCTTAACCCATCGTCTGACACCAATGCATCCGCAGATTTAATAGGGGTATCTCCATCGATCTCTCCAATGTTGTGGAGGTACATGTTCATCAGACACATACGTCGTGTATTGGCCACAATCTCATTTCCGAAGAAGGTTTGATTCTTAAGGAATTCCTTTTCCTCACGGTCCAATTGATGGTTCTCTACAATCCAATCATAGGCAGCCAGGAAGAAACCTCCAGTACCACATGCAGGATCAGCTATGGTTTTCAGTGGCTTTGGCTGAACACAAGCGACAATAGCTTGTATTAGAGGACGTGGCGTGAAATACTGGCCAGCACCGGAACTGCCACTACTGTCCATGGCGTTTTTCTCTAAGAGTCCCTCGTAGATTGTACCTTTAATATCCGCACCCATCATGTTCCAATTCTCATGATTGATCAGGTCGATAACCTTCAGCAATTTGGATGGATCTTGAATCTTGTTTTGACTCTTGGTAAAGATCTGTCCCAACATACCTCGCTCCGTGGAGAGAGTTCTAAGGAGTTGGCTGTAAAACGATTCTAATTCAGCTCCTCTTTTACTGGCAAGGGTTTCCCAATCGCAGATATCTCCATTGGGAATTTCATTTCCTTCAACGTCCTTTAGACGCGGAAACACCAACCCTTTACTGTACGGTGGCTTGTTAAGCTCATCCGCCATTTTCAGGAAGAGCAAGTAAGTAATCTGTTCTAGGTAGTCCCCATAGCCAACACCGTCATCACGAAGAACGCTAGCTAGGTTCCATATTTTTGAAATGATGCTTGAATCGGTCATTTTAATTCTTCTTTTTCTCTGCCTTGATTCTTTCTAAAAGAACTGACGCAGGTTCATAATCTGGAGCTGCTTTACAAGCGGCTATTTCTTCTTCTGGAAGCAACGTGCCTTCAAAGGCCTTCTTCAAAATGCTTTGTCGTAAGGCTTTGGATTTATTAAGACTTTCATGAATACTATCTTCAATACTATCACACACAGACAAACGGGTTTCTATTTCTTGAACGATCTCTTTTTGAGAGATAAGGTCGGGTAAAGGAACTACTTGTTGTTTTATTAAGGTCTGAGAAATATTTGGCTGAGCACCCCCTTTGCCTAAACTTATGAACTTCCGTTTCATGGAAGTCAACAAATAATATAGGTATTCAGTATCAATAGAATCATTCGGCTGAACAACAGCACAAGCTTGATTTGTACTTAAAGAAGCCTTAAATATTGAAGTTTTCCCAATCGTAGCGCCATACATGGCAATTGCAACTGAATTGGAAGGGAATAGCTTTGCACTTGAGTTTTTAATTGCTTCTTCTGTAATCTTTTCTTCCGCAGTTGTTATGTATTTGGATCCCAATTCACCTGTTTTCACCCAAGGTATTGTTCCATTGAAATAGTCTGGGTTGGATCGCGATGGTGTTCCTCCTGAGCCCCAGGTCCCAAGTTCACCTAAGCTTATTTCTTTCCAATTACCCTCAAAAGCCTTCTTCAAAACCGCTTGACGATAAATCTTTAGCTGCTCTTGGGCTTTTTTCAGGTCTTCTTCACCCTTGTCTAATTCTGAAAATAGCTCTTCAATCTTCGCTACGATGGCGCGCTGTTCTGGGAGAGCGGCTAGAGGAATTAATATTTGTAATAAGTCTCTTTTAGAAAGACTAGGAATGGTAGTGCTCTTGTCTAAGCGCGCGAAATTGAAGCCTCGAGCAAAGAAAAATAAGTATCTTTTGTTTAGTGCTGAAAAAGGAGAAAGACCAAATGCTGTATCAACATTCCAAAATTTCTCGCGCACATAAATTGGATTATTTATAGTCCCTTTTCTGCCGATTATTGTAGTGCCTTCGTGACACAGGTAGGAGGAAGCACGACCAATTTCACCACCGCTCCCATAGATTGGGTATTTTCCATTACTAGAAACCACGTTTTTTTGATTCTTACCACTTATTATATCTAGAACTTCAGAGAAACTAACTTCTATCCAATCTTCTCTCATTACGCAGCTAATACTTCGTTAAGTTCATCTATGATTGAGGTCATTGAATCCCCAAATAATTCATACATCTTTCCTCTTCCTCCGTGTGCGTCAAATGGAAGATTATCAAAATCATCTAATTCTATGTGGTAACTGCTTACTACGTGGTCTTTAATCATACGAAGCCAGTCCATTTGTTCTTGTGTGAATCTATTGTGTTGTCCAGCATTTTGTTGGAAGATCCATTTCTTAAAATTCTCATCTATTGTTTTGTCGTAGGCATTCAAACTTTCGTCAATACCACATGCTCTACGAATTAAACTTACCAAAGCTGTCAATTGGTCCTTAGGTTGTTCCGTTTTTACTTCCTCCACAGCCTTATAAGCTTCCCAAACGTAATCTGGGGCGAGTATTGGTTTATCTATCTTGAGCTTTTCAAGCACCTCCTTAATCATATCAAAAGTGATCTCGCGTCGGTTGTAAGGTTGATCGTAGAAAATGCTTAATGCCTTGATCTCGTCTTTGTTTGCTTCTAGATATGCGTTAAAATCTTGAATAATAGCTCTTGCCTTATCAACGGTAGTGGTGTCCCACTCGGACTTTGTAACAGTATCGATGTTATGAGTGTCTATTATCTGTTCGTGCTGCTTGCGTACATTATCAAGATAATCGTTCAATTCTCCATTAAAGGTGTTAGAAACCTGATTTATGAGTTCTTGTTGAGCTTCCTCGCGAACCTGATCAAAACTCTTCATGCCACGTTCTTCGTACGGAATCTCATCCCACTTTTTCTTAGTTAGGTCTTCAACAGCATCAAAATCATAGGCAGTGATCAGCTCTCTGGTAATCTGTTTTAGGTTCTTACCGCCAGAGTATTCCAGTAGTTTATCTTTTTCTTTCTCAGTTATTTGTTTCTCCAATCGAATCAATCTATTGGCCAAAGACAAGAATAAATCTTCTTCTTCAACACCCATGGTTGCAGCTCCTAGTAGATCTTTTAACGGAACACTTGGCTTACGCTCCAAGGGTCTACTATCCGTCTTTTTAGATTTCGTGGCACCAATGGCATCCACGATTACAAAGTGTGTTTTATTGGAAGCGGTTTTGGAAACTAGTTGAAGTGTATCGCTATTGATTGTACGTGTACCTCTTCCTTTCATTTGTTCGAAGTAATTGATGCTCTTCACATCTCTCATGAACAATAGTACTTCAAGTGGCTTTACATCTGTACCGGTGGCGATCATATCTACAGTCACTGCAATACGAGGATAGTAGTCGTTTCTGAATCTATTTAGGACACTTTTTGGATCCTCATCAATTTTGTAGGTGACTTTCTTACAGAATTCATTGCCTTCATTGAACTCTTCCCGTACGATATTTATAATGTCGTCTGCATGACTGTCCGTCTTGGCAAAAATGAGTGTCTTGGGTACTTCATATTCTCCATTTTCATCCACCCTATTCGGGAATATATCCCGTTTTAAAGCAGCCTTGAACTCCCGTATGATATTCCTAATTTGACTTGGATTGACCACCTTTTTATCAAGATCATTTCTCTTGTATGCAATATCCTCGTCCTCTTGCTGCCAACGTTTGGCTCTAGTAAGTTTATCACGACGGTCGACGTACCAGCCGGCTTTAATAGTATCCCCTTTTTGTGATATTTCTGTTTCTATCGTATACACATCATAGGGAACATTAACACCATCAGATACGGACTCTTCATAGGTGTATTGTGATACTACATTTTCATTGAAGAAGCCAAAAGTCCTTTTATCTGGAGTAGCGGTTAAGCCAATGAGGAATGCGTCAAAGTAATCCAAAACTTGCTTCCAAAGGTTGTAAATAGACCTGTGGCATTCGTCAATGATGATAAAGTCGAACTGCTCTATAGGTACGTTTGGAGTATAATCAACAGGTATTGCCTTGGACTTGCTCAGTTTCTGATTCAGCCAGCTGTTCTCTTCCAGACTGCTTTCTTCTGCGCTCTCTTCCAATTCCTCTCCTTTAAGAATAGAATACAGGCGTTGTATGGTAGAAATACATACCTGTGCATCTGATGCGATGTAACTGGAAGAGAGCCTCTGGACATTGTAGAGTTCGGTAAACTTCCTATTGTCATCGTTAGGCTGAAACGTCATAAACTCCTGCTCAGCCTGCTCACCAAGGTTTTTAGTATCTACAAGAAACAGGATACGCTTTGCATTGGCGTGTTTTAGGAGCCTGTAGATAAATGTTGCCGCGGTAAAAGTTTTCCCGGCACCAGTAGCCATTTGAATAAGAGCTTTTGGTCTGTTGTTTTTGAAAGAGACTTCAAGGTTTTCAATGGCCACTATTTGAGCAGGTCGCAGACCTAATGGGTCCAATACTGGAATATCATTCAGTCGCTCTCGTAATGTATTTCCATGCTTCAGCCATTCTGCTAAAGTTTCAGGCTTGTGAAAAGCAAACAATCTTCTACCCCTTGGTTTTGGGTCACGATAATCAGTAAAACGTGTCAGCGTCCCTGTACTTTCATAGACAAAAGGAAGGGGGTCGTTATTCAGGTATTTGAGCTTTGCATTGGCATAAGAACTAGACTGCTCTTCTACTACAGTGAGCTTAAAACCTTCATCTTCTCGTTTTGCTTCAATGACACCTACAGCTTTCTTGTCAACGAAGAGTACGTAGTCTGCAGGACCCACGTCTGTCTGATACTCACGTACAGCCACTCCTTTTGATGCAGATAGATTTACTTCAGACTTGGAAACAACAGTCCAACCTGCCAACTCCAGCAGTCGATCAATTTCATCTCTGGCAATTTGTTCTGGGGTCTGATTCATGGTTGGCTTTGAAGTAGGAAAGATAAAGAAAGTTCCCAAAGAGGAAGTAGTGGAAGCCTTATCTAAATTGTGGCCCTGACTTCCACTTCCTTATCTTCCGTTACTCTATTGACAGTACCTCGTAGGAAATCTTTTTAAAGCTAATTTTATCACCCACCTTTTTTCCTTTTAAAGCTTGTGGCAGCTCTGCATTGTAGGGTAGGTATTTAACTTCCTTTCTGTCCTGTTTTATGCGTCCTTGGTTAGGTACGATGCAAATAGTCACCTCAGGCATAGATTGAATTCCCGAAGATAGCTTCACAATGCAATCATTGGACACAACAGGCTCATTTGAGTACTCTGCGTCATCTTCTATGATCATGAAAGTACTAGCTCCATCAACTACATCATATTCATCGTCATGGATAAGTTCATCTTCGAACGTTAGCCACGAAGCAGATTCAAAATCCAGTTTATTTGAGGCCTTGATGATATCGTTGATCTCTTTAAGTATAGCCATTTCACAAATCTCTTGGTCTCTCCACCAGTCGGTTGACCATATCCGTACAAAATCATAGCCGGCTGTGGTTAAAAGTCTTTGCCTATGGACATCTAAAGTTTGGTTATGCCAACCAGAATGGAAGGCTGCACCATCGCATTCAACAGCTATCCTTGGACCATCTTTACCTCTGGGACGTAGAACCATGTCAATTCTAAATCCGGTGCTGTTGTGGGCTTCTTGAAGCACTATTTGCTCCTTTGGGAAATGCTTAATCAAGAAATTATAGACCTCTTCCTCAAAAGGAGATTCAAACACATCACCAGAAGAAGTTTGACCATGGTCGATAGCAGTGATCCCATGCTCACGTAGTAGATGCCTAATGTTCTTAAGTGAGTTGTTGTTTTTGGTAGAATACGCCTCTACAAAAGAGATGTAGGCATACAGCAAACCTCTTCCTAGTTTACCAGACTTTAGGGTGTCTAAGTAACTACCGTAAGCACTTTTTGGTATGGAGGTAACTAAGATGACTTTAAACTTCGCACGCGTAATGAGTACGTTCAATAATCGGTATCCTTTTTCCTGATTGATTACCCCTAGATTTTGTCGGAATCTATTGTCTAGCCCAGGTCCGTAACCCGTTGAAATAATCAGAAGTTCACATTCGTCACCCTGGAGGTTCTCCAAGTTTTTTATGTCAAATCCTTTGCTTTCTAGTTGATTCATTCTGTTTTCAAATGCCTCGTCTTGTTCACGTGCTTCAGCAATTTGATCCTGAATTTCTTTCCGGTGCGGTGCGTTCAAGGTTGCCACCATGACATGAGGAGCATGCCCGCGCTTCATCTTAATTTCCTTAAGTAATGAAATGATCCTGCCGGCCTCTACCTCGTTACGTTGATTGACCCATTTTCCGTTGTGAACTCTAGAGAGCATAAAGGGAGCATAGTCCCATTCTTTCGTGGGTTTTACTACGAGTCTTTTGTAAATAGCGTCATTAGAGAAGTTAATTAACCCTTCATGGTTGCTGCGGTAATGGAAGTCTAAGTATCGCGATTTAAACTGCGTACTGTTCTGGCAGAATTCAAGTAGAGACTCTACCTCAATGAGTTCCTCCATGTCGTCGTCTTCCTCGTACTCATCTAGCTCTAATTGTTTGCTGAAGAAGTTGGATGGAGGCATTTGGTGTTCATCACCAGCAACAACGATGGTCTTTGCCTTATACAATACAGGAAGTATGTCATGAAGCTCTACCTGTGAAGCCTCATCTACAATCACTAAATCAAAATGCCCATGGCAACCTTCAAAAAGGTTACAAGTAACCTCTGGTGTCATCATCATGACGGGAAATAGCTCGGTAAACTCATGGGTATACTGTTGTGCTATTTGCCTCAAAGTCTTTTTATTCTTGCCACGAAGCGCGAATACCTTTGCTAAAGAAGCCGCACGTTTCTCAAAACCTGCGACACCTTTTAGTCTCCTCATAGCTCCTTTGTAAAGCGCAACTTTACGCACTTGATCTTGTATGNTAAGTAGATTTGCTTCCTGCTTGGATAACTTGTTGTTAAACCGTGTTCTGGGCAGGTATCGCTGGTTTCTATCGTAGTATTCCTGGGTGCTGTAGCTTAGCATTCCAAAGGTGAATTCTGCTTTAAAACTTAAGCTGTTTCTATCGAGAATATCAATAGGGCTTTGGATGGTTTTATTCTTTTGGAAAAGAGAAACAATTCCGTCTAGGTGAAGCCCTTTCTCTTTGATTTTAGTTAATTCATTGAGCGCTTTAGCAGGTTGCTCTTTTGCTAAACGTTGGAATGTTTCGTTTAATAAACGTCCATCTTCACTTACTTTCTGTGAAGCGCTATTATGCTCTTTATAAGCCGTCAAGTACGAAGAGTAAGTATTCAGACTTGCAGATAGGTGGTACGAGAATTCGCTATCTTTTTCAAGGTCTTTACTAAGTTGCGTCCTTTCCTCTACCAGTGCTTTTTGTCGTTGTGCCAGATTTTCAGGATGTCTGACAACGATTTCCAGTAACTCCTTTTGTTTGCTCGCTAGCGGCAAGAGCTTGTCCATTAGAATACGAACACTTTCAATATTTACGCTGCAGTTGCATTGCTGACACCTTGTTTTAAGGTCATTATGCGATTGCTGAAACTCCTTGTAACCTTTGCTAAAGGAAGCAAAGAATTTCTTCAGTCCGCTTAAGTCGCTATATTTTTGGTAAGCATCGCTTTGAATATGCGTAATTGTATTGTTTAGGAGTGACTTTACCTCATTAACAGCAGTGTCCAATGTGGTAGAATTTATACTAAGGGAATTCTCATTATACCAGTTTGAAGTATCAAGTATCTGATCCAACCAAGGATAGCCTATCATTAAATCCTCAGATTCTTGGATCAATGATTGGCAAGATGTATAATCCAAGTTTATAGCCTGGTATGCTGAGTTTACTTTTTCAAGTTCTGCACGTTGCTCTTGCTGAAGGATGCCACGAAGTTTAGATACTTCTTCTTTCGGGAAAGCTGCTAAAGTAGAAACCTCTTGCTCATAAGCCCTTAAGTCTTTGAACGGGTCTGATTCCTTATAATCTTTGTTTAGCAAGGCAGTTAGTTCACCAAAGTTTTCCAACTCGTAAAACAGTTCGTCCAATTCAGCAGCAAGCTTGCTGTATTTCTCTTTTTCATCGAACCAATGCTTGCCAGCTGTAGAGTAGTTGTATTGTTTTATTTCAGGAAATTCACGTCTTGTTTTTGTCAAGTATCCAACACTGTCTTGCCAAGAGAACTCTTCAGCAAGTTTGTCTTGACGTGATTTAACGTAAGCATCTACGACCGCTTTACCTAGTGACTTATAATCACTCATGGTGGCAGGTGTGACTTCTTTGACCAATCCTCTTGGAATCCCTGCATCTTCCATGGCTCTTGCTTTCTCAGCAACAGCCTTTCTATCAGATGCTACATTGGTGATGCGCAGAACCTCTTTGTCAATACCTAATTCCCCAAGATTTTCAATTAACACATCTATGGCTGCCGCTTTTTGGCAGACCACGGCAACCTTTAGGTCATTCGCTAAGGCAGAGGTGATAATACCCGTGATGGTTTGACTTTTACCCGTTCCTGGAGGGCCATGTACCACAACATGATTTCTGGTATTGATATCATCTATAATACCGAATTGACTAGGATCTAAAGGGCTTGCGGATAAATCTGAAACTACAGCGCTAGCCTCACTTAATTCAGGAATGTCGTCACCAAAATGACTGAAATCCTTGATTATAGAGTACTTGGATTCCTTGTAATTGGTAAGTATGGCGGAATTATACAGTTCAAATTTAACACCTGGTTCAGAGGCCTCCTTGATAGCGGTTTTAGATTCAAACGGCATCTTCTCTATAACACGATAATCTTCAGGTATCCGTTCTATATATCGCTTGTTTTTAGAGCTCCAATTGTCAAGACGACTAATCAAATCCTCAAATGCCATAGATTCTAAATCTTCATTCAGAAAATCGTCATAGAGAGGGAGTAGGTTCATAGGAATCTTTTCTCCTTCAATAAAGCCAATTAATGAGTGATTGATTCTTGGTAGTTCCTTGGAAAAAGTAAACTTCCATCGGTTAGAAACCTTGTCGTTTTTAATAGAAACAGGCCAGATAAAAAGAGGAATGGCCTTGCAGTCTGTTGTGTTGCTTGCAGATCGCTCTAGAAGCATTGGGTATCCTACAGCAAGTGTCTCCGATCCTGTTTCTGTAAGGTTGACCTTTGCCTTATCAAGGATTGTTTTGATACATCTCTGAATAGGGGAGTCGTCTACAATACTGGTTGTGGTTTTCTCGGGATTATGATAATAAGTAAAACTCTTGCCTGATGAGATCGCTTCAGTAAGCTTTGACTTTAAAGTAGAGTTAAAAGCCTGCAGATAGTCAAGGTCAAGCTTTGAGTAAGACTTGATTTTACCGGGCAAACTGTTAAGGTAAGGTGACCGTGCATTTTCTTGTTGGAGTCGTTTAATTACACGCTCCTTACTCGCTTTTGAAATCATCCTTAATTAATTGGTTTGATACGTTGTTCCTAATTCTTTGAAAGATATGGAAATACTCATCTCTCCCAAATGACATTTATCGAACTATTCTTTATGACATTCCTATTAAAAGTGTCATAATGAACGGTCTTCAACCTATATTTGCCGAATACAAGTTTAACCAGACAATCAAATCTGAATAAGCTGTAAGGCAACCATAGCAAGGGATTCAAACTCTTAACCTATATTTGCGCCTCGTTGGGGATGTAGCTCAGTTGGCTAGAGCGTTTGACTGGCAGTCAAGAGGTCGTGGGTTCGAATCCCATCTTCTCCAC
>JGI26088J50261_1001085_pt1 | contig 15230 bp, 13 predicted proteins | sample SaaInl1SG_22_DNA_FD_50261 | JGI IMG/M metagenome (IMG submission 50261)
ACCGTCCGATAACGCGTCGCCCGATAGCGCGCCGCCCTATGTAGGGCTGGCGGCCTATCAAGCGGCTGGGGGCTATGCCCTTCTGCATGAGCTGTCGGTTGCGGATGCGGTCAAAAAGCAGCAAGCAATCGATGTCATGAGCGCGGCTGGTCTGCGCGGTTTGGGTGGCGCTGGCTTTCCAACCGGACGCAAGTGGGGCATTGTGCGCGACCAACCCGGCCCCCGTTTATTGGCAGTCAACATCGATGAGGGCGAGCCCGGGACATTTAAGGATCGGACCTATTTGGAGCGCGACCCGCACCGTTTCATCGAGGGGATGTTAGTTGCCGCCGCTGTGGTGGGGGTGGACGCTTGCTACATCTACTTGCGTGATGAGTACCACGGTTGTCGTGCCATCTTGGCGCATGAGTTGGCGCAACTTCAGGCCAACTCACCGGTTGCGTTACCGCATATTGAACTGCGGCGTGGTGCCGGTGCCTATATTTGCGGCGAAGAGTCGGCAATGCTAGAGAGCATAGAGGGCAAGCGTGGCGAGCCGCGTATGCGGCCACCTTACATCGCCGAGGTCGGGCTGTTTGGACGCCCCACGTTGGCACACAATTTCGAGACGCTGTATTGGGTGCGTGATATTTTGACGCGTGGTGCGAACTGGTTTAGCGGCTTTGGTCTTGCGGGTCGCACCGGCTTGCGCTCGTTCAGTGTGAGTGGGCGTGTGCGTGCACCTGGGGTGAAGTTGGCCCCCGCCGGCATCTCATTGCGCGCCTTGGTCGATGACTACTGCGGCGGCATGGCAGATGACCTCACGCTATACGGCTACCTACCTGGTGGCGCATCGGGCGGCATATTGCCCGCACGCTTGGCCGATGTGCCCCTTGATTTTGATACCTTGCAACCGCATGGCTGCTTCATTGGCTCTGCAGCAATTATTGTGCTGGGTCACCAAGATAAAGCCCGCGATGCAGCGCTCAATATGATGCGATTCTTTGCCCATGAGAGCTGTGGTCAATGCACGCCTTGCCGCGTGGGTACGCATAAGGCGGCACAGCTCATGGCGCAGCCATCATGGGACGGTGAGGTGTTGGCGGATTTGGCGCAAGTCATGGCTGACGCGTCGATTTGCGGTTTGGGTCAAGCGGCGCCCAACCCCTTGCGGTGTGTACAGACTTACTTCCCTGACGAGGTGCGGTGATGGATAAAGAAATGATCCCCTTTTCCCTGGATGGACAACCCGTCAGCGCGTTTGCCGGCGAGCCTATTTTGGAGGTCGCCAAGCGTCACGGTGTGGACATACCCCACCTATGCTTCAAATCGGGTTACCGCGCAGACGGCAATTGCCGAGCGTGTGTGGTTGAAGTTGAAGGCGAGCGCGTTTTGGCGCCGAGTTGCTGTCGCGCGCCGACGGCGGGTATGCAGGTCGTTACGCAGAGCCCGCGTGTGCAAACGAGTCAGCGCATGGTCTTAGAAATGCTGCTCTCAGACCTACCAGACGCCGGCTTTAAGTGGACGGACGGAGAAGCCACTGCGCCCAGCCCAACGCCGCCCTCTGGCGAGACGGACACGATAGGCCAGCACGGAGAGCTCAGTGAATGGGCTACGCGTCTAGGGGTTACCGCGCGACCGGCATTGCAGGCCATACGCCGTGAGAGCGTTGCGGCCGACGTATCACATCCAGCGATTGCTGTGAATTTAGATGCGTGTATTCAATGCAATCGTTGCGTCCGTGCGTGTCGCGAAGAGCAGGTGAACGATGTCATCGGTATGGCTTTTCGCGGGCATGAGGCACGCGTGGTGTTTGACCTAGAAGATGGTCTGGGGGACAGCTCGTGTGTGGCCTGCGGCGAGTGCGTGCAAGCGTGTCCGACCGGGGCTTTGATGTCGAAAACGCAGGTGGGTAGTCAGCAGGTGGATCACAAAGTGGACTCTGTTTGCCCGTTTTGTGGCGTGGGCTGCTTGTTGACCTACAACGTCAAAGACAACCACATTGTGCGTGTGGATGGTCGCGATGGCCCCGCCAACCATAGTCGCCTGTGCGTGAAAGGTCGCTTTGGATTTGACTACGCACACAATCCAGAGCGTCTGACCCGTCCGCTGATACGCAAAGCGGGGGTAGCCAAAACCATTGACCCATCGCGGCAAGCCAGCGATTGGTCCGATGTATTTAGGGAGGCCACTTGGGAGGAAGCGTTGGCGATAACGGGAAGCGGCTTCCGTGATTTGAAGATGCGTTTTGGGGCGAAAGCCTTGGCTGGATTTGGCTCTGCCAAGGGCAGCAATGAGGAGGCCTATCTGTTCCAGAAGCTGGTACGCACCGGGTTCGCTTCGAATAACGTGGACCACTGCACGCGCTTGTGCCATGCCTCTAGCGTGGCGGCTTTGTTAGAGGGGGTTGGCAGTGGCGCGGTAAGTAACCAGGTCAATGATGTGTCGAATGCCGAGATGATTTTTGTCATCGGCTCCAACCCTACGGCCAACCATCCTGTTGCCGCAACGTGGTTAAAAAATGCTGCAAGCGCGGTGCCAAAGTGGTGTTGGCTGACCCGCGGGTCACCGAGATTGGCAAGCATGCGTGGCGAACGCTGTCCTTCAGGCCGGATACCGATGTCGCGATGCTGAACGCGCTCATACACACGGTGATTGACGAGGGCTTGGTGGACGCGGAATTCATTGCGAATCGGGTGGATAACTACCAAGCGATTTGCGAGAACGTAAAGGGCTACAGCGCCGAGTTGATGGCGCCCATTTGCGGCATACCTGCCGAGCGCTTGCGAGAGGTCGCACGGGCTTTTGCGCAGGCCAAGGGCGCGATGATTTTATGGGGCATGGGTGTTAGCCAACACATTCATGGGACGGATAACGTGCGTTGCCTCATTGCCTTGTCGACGATCACAGGCCAGATTGGTAAGCCAGGCTCTGGGCTACATCCGTTGCGTGGGCAGAACAACGTCCAGGGTGCCAGCGATGCCGGACTGATTCCCATGATGTTTCCCAACTATCAACGTGTTGACCAGCCTGAGGCGCATGCTTGGTTTGAGCAGTTCTGGGGCTGTGAGCTGGATAAAGAGCCGGGCCTGACTGTGGTGGAAATCATGCACCATGCGCTGCTAGATGACACGGACGTGCGCAAGGTGCACGGCATGTATGTGATGGGTGAAAACCCCGCCATGAGCGACCCCGACCTCAATCATGCGCGCCATGCGCTGTCCAGCCTAAAGCATTTGGTTGTGCAAGATATCTTCTTGACCGAAACGGCATGGCTTGCCGACGTGGTCTTGCCTGCGACGGCGTGGCCGGAAAAGACCGGTAGCGTGAGCAATACCGACCGCATGGTTCAATTAGGTCGGCAGGCGTTGCTGCCGCCGGGTGACGCCAAGCCAGACTTGTGGATCATCCAGCAAATAGCGCAACAGATGGGCCTAGCGTGGCAATACGAGGGCGAGCATGATGGCGTTGCCGCGGTGTTCGAGGAAATGCGACAAGCCATGCATGCGGCGATTGGCGGCATCAGCTGGGAGCGCTTAAGTCGCGAGTCCAGCGTGACCTATCCGTGCTTAGACGCGAATGACCCAGGCTCGCCGACTGTTTTCATTGACAGATTCCCAACGTCCGATGGACGCGTGAAATTGGTGCCAGCCGACATCATCCACGCGGACGAGCGGCCAGATGCAGACTTTCCGTTTGTACTGATCACGGGACGCCAGTTGGAGCATTGGCATACGGGCAGCATGACGCGACGCTCAGAGGTGTTGGATGCCATTGAGCCAATCGCCACCGCCAGCATGTGCAGCGCTGAGTTGCGCGCGCTGGGTCTGGTTGCAGGGGACGTGATCACCGTGCGGTCACGCCGAGGCGAATTGGTGTTGCACGTCCGCCTAGATGACGGTACCCCGATGGGGGCTGTATTCATGCCATTTGCCTATGCCGAAGCGGCGGCCAACTTGCTGACCAACGCCGCGCTGGACCCCTTTGGCAAGATACCGGAGTTTAAGTATTGCGCTGTCGCGGTTATCGCGGGTGGTCGCTTACAGCCGCCCGCCGAATACGGGAAAATAGCGGATCGCTTGACACCCACCCATTGAGTCCCCACAGCGGGGGCGTCATTTCGCCATAGGGCGTTTTAAACGGAGTTCACATGGTTCCCGAAAATTTGGTCATTCACCAAGAGAGTCGCGTTTTAGAGGTGACTTACACCGGCGGCGAGACGATGCGTATACCGTTGGAGTTGATGCGGGTGTACTCCCCGTCTGCCGAGGTGCGCGGGCACGGACAAGGGCAAGAGGTGCTGCAGAGCGGCAAACGTGAGGTGACCATTGTGTCGGTGCAGCCGGTTGGCAACTACGCGATTCAACCCACCTTCAGCGATGGCCACGACAGTGGCCTATACACCTGGGACTATTTACGTCACCTAGGCGTCGACCAGGACACGTTGTGGGCCGAGTATCTGGCGCGCTTGGAAGCGGCTGGGCGTGGTCGTGATGACGCAATGCCCATTAATCAAACGGGCTCCGCCTGTAGCAGTTAATTTTTTATAAAGGAAATCTCGCTTATGTCCACCACGTACTTAGTGACCGGCGCTAACCGCGGTATTGGTTTAGAAATAGCTAAACGCGTGCTGGCCAATGGTGACCGTCTCGTCGCTGTTTGCCGCCACCCTGAAACGGCGGATGCCCTCAATGCGCTGGTGGCAGGCCACGCTGGCCACGCCCAAGTGTATGGCGCTGACACCTGCGATGCACCCGCTCTTGAGGCGATTGCGTCTAGCCTGACCACACCAGTCGATGTGGTGATTTGCAATGCGGGCGTCATGAGCGCGCGGGGTGGTATCGCCGATATGGGCAATGAGGCCAGCAGTATCTCCGATGCTCTGATGACAAACGTGGCCGGGCCTTTCTTCACCACACGGGCATTTTTGCCAGCCCTCAAAGGAGCGGCGGTGCCGCGAGTCGCCGTTATCTCGTCCTTAATGGGAAGCCAGCAGCATCAGGGTGCTTCGGCTTATTTTTATCGCGCGTCCAAGGCCGGCGCCAACAACATCATGGTGACGTTGGCCAACGAGCTGAAGCGCGATGGCATTACGGTTGCGGCCTTCCATCCGGGGTGGGTACAAACCGACATGGGTGGTGCAAACGCCGACATCACCCCAGCGCAAAGCGCGGCGGGCTTGGTTGCGCAGTGTCAAGCGCTCACACTAGACAAAACGGGCGGCTTCTTTAACTACGATGGCAAGCCGTTACCGTTGTGAGCGGTTACGCTGCGAAACGCCTGTCAGCATTCAGCGCGGGGGTCGTGCCTAGCCAAGCGGGTTAAGAGGTGGTTGACCTCCGCTTGCGCGGCTGCCGTGAGTTTTCCGCCGGGTGAACGCTGCACGTCACTGGCGATGATGCCGCGACGCATCATGATGTGTTTGCGAACGGCCAAGCCCACACCGGGCTGCTGTTCGTAGCGCAACAGCGGGAGGTGGGCATCGAATAAATCGTGCGCCGCCTCGATTTCGCCGCTGGTTTTTAGACGCACCACGTCGCACAACATGTCGGGGAAGCAATAGCCGGTATTCGCACCGTCGGCCCCGCGCGACATTTCGTAGTCTAGAAATAACCCGCCATTTCCGCACAGGATGGCGAGGTGGCGCATGGTCTTGTCTTGCTCAAATTTTCTCAGGGTAGAGATTTTTTCCAAGCCTGGCCAGTCCTCATGCTTGAGCATGGCGATAGAGGGGATCTCGTTGACCATCTTGCAAATGACGGCAGGCGACATTTGCACCGAAAAAGTCAGCGGGTAGTCTTGCAAAACAATGGGCACGTCGGCCCCGATGGCGTCAGCCGCCTGGCGGTAATAGGTCATGATTTGGTCGTCAGTGCGCAGGGTGTTTGGCGGCGCAATCATGACGCCGCTCGCGCCAATCGCCATGACCTCATGCGTTAACTCGCGCATACTGGCAAAGCCCGGAGAGGAAACACCCACGATGACCGGTAACTTACCCGCCTTAGCGACCATGCCCTTGGCAATGGCGACACTCTCACGCAGTGACAGCTTTGGCGCTTCACCGAGTTGACCCAGCACGGTAATACCCGTGGCGCCAATGCCCACATAAAACTCGGTTAAGCGGTCCATGGAGGCGTAGTCGACTGCGCCGTCAGGTGTAAAGGCCGTGGGGGAGATGGGAAATACGCCTTGGGCGTTGTTTAAGCCTGTCGTCATTAGATACGTGATGAANGTGGTTGGNAGTGTGGCGCACNGTGGCGCTTCAAGCCTGTATTAGGCCAAGAACAGGGTCGGCTGGCAAGCCCAAACGTGACCCTTGTTTGTATCGGGCCCAATGGGGCCCAATGTGNCCAGGGTAGCTTANCGCCGCGCAAGGGCGCGGCTGATAATATAGGCGCAGCGGCTCAAGACCACCGCATTAGCAACCCCCTTAATTTTGGGTTACTGAAACTTCTATACAGTCGAGTTTTTTGACTTGCAAAGAAAGCCTTTTTCTATGAATGCTGCGCTTAAAGAGGCGTTACAGTCCGTCTGGTGTGAGGACTTGCAGGCCTCNATCGTTGACGGTGGAATGCTTAAACAATGTGACGTCGCCGACCATGTAGCCACCATCCGCTTGGTGTACGGCTTTGCGGCAAAGTCGCAGCACGCAGCAATGCAACAGCGCGTGACGGCCGCTGCGCTGACGGTCGAGGGTGTGCGCGAGGTGCAGGTGGTGATGGATACAGAGATCGTTGCCCACGCGGCCCAACACGGCGTCGAGCGCCTGGGGCAGGTTCGTAACGTGGTCGCTGTGGCATCGGGCAAGGGCGGCGTTGGCAAAAGCACGACAACCGTCAACTTGGCGTTGGCGCTGGCCGCCGAAGGTGCGCGGGTGGGTATATTGGATGCGGATATTTATGGTCCCAGCATCCCCACGATGCTGGGTATCACCGGGCGTCCCGAGAGCGAGGATGGCAAGTCCATAGAGCCTAAAGAGGGCCACGGTTTGCAGGCCAGCTCGATTGGTTTCTTGATCGACAAGGATCAGGCCATGATTTGGCGTGGCCCCATGGTCACCCAGGCCCTTGAGCAGTTGTTACGGCAAACCAACTGGCGTGACCTAGATTACTTGCTGATTGACCTGCCGCCCGGCACGGGCGATATCCACTTGACCTTGTCTCAGCGGGTGCCGATCACGGGGGCGGTCATCGTTACAACACCGCAAGAGGTGGCTTTGATGGATGCCCGTAAGGGCTTACGGATGTTCGAAAAAGTGTCGGTGCCTGTCCTCGGCTTGGTCGAAAACATGGCGATGCACCATTGCTCCAACTGCGGGCACATTGAGCATATTTTTGGTAGTGGCGGCGCGCAGACCATGGCCAAGGACTTCAACATACCGGTCTTGGCCAGCTTGCCATTGGACATTCGGATTCGTCGCGACGCCGATGACGGTCGTCCAACCATGGTCTCAGACCCTGATAGTGACGTCAGTGCCATCTACCTTGCCATGGCGCGTAAGGTGTCTGTCTCTGTGGCCAAGTTGGGGAAAGACATGAGCAGCAAATTTCCCAAGATTGTGGTGCAAAAAACATGACGCTACGCCGCAAGGATAGCCCCTAGCAACATGATTTCTGACCGCGTAACGGGACTCATTTTGGCTGGTGGCCGGGGCAGTCGCATGGGCGGGCAGGACAAGGGTTTGCAGCGGGTGCGCGGCCTGCCGTTGGTGGCGCATATGTTGCGGCGCTTGGCGCCGCAAGTGCAAGAGGTGGTGATCAACGCCAACCGTCATCTGGATGCGTATCAGGCATTTGGTCCAACCATCGTGCCCGACGTGACCGGTGATTTCCAAGGTCCTTTAGCGGGCATGATGGCGGGCTTTCCCTACTGCAAAACCGAATGGATGATGGTGGTGCCATGTGATGTGCCCGATCTGCCCACCGATGTGGTGACCCGGTTAGTNGAGGCGGCAGAGGCGGCTCANGCCGTGGCCGCGATGCCGTGTACAACCGAGGCGGATGGACGNAAGCAAANCCATCCNGTGTGTCTGTTGTTGCGTGGCGAGCTGAGTGAAAGCCTGACATTGTTTATGCAAAACGGTGGTCGAAAAATTGATAGTTGGACCACTTCGCTGGGCGCACTGACGGTGCCGTTCGCAGACTCAAAGGCATTTTTTAACGCCAATACCTTNGCAGATTTAAGGCAACTCGAGCAAAGCTAAAACCCGCGGACGCGCTTGCAGCCTCCGTTGATACCTAACTGCATTCAATGGTGAGAAAATCGCTGTTGGCCAATAAGCCCNAAGTCGTATGCACCGTCCCCTNTTAAGTCACTCCTCTGTACCGCTGGTCACCGAAGTCGAGGTGGTCGATGAGTTGGGCCGTAAAAAGNGCATTCATATTCCCGGTGAGCGCCCGCTGACCATTTTTGTTAACAAGCAAGAATTGGTCACCTTGATGACCTTGGGGGGTGAGCCTGAGGCCTTGGTCTTGGGTTGGCTGCGCAACCAGCGCCTCATTCAATCCTTAGACGATGTGCTGGCTGTTCAAGTGGACTGGGATGTAGGGGCTGCGGCGGTGACCGCACGACCAGAGGTATTGGCGCTGTGGAAAGACGCCCAACAACAGCGCACCGTGACCACGGGTTGCGGGCAGGGGACGATATTTGGTGATGTCATGGCAGACATCGACAGCATACAACTCGACCCGCAAGCGCGTTTGCCGCAAGACACACTGGTGGCTGTGGTGGGCGCTATCAGAACCCAGCCATCCATCTACAAGCAAGCAGGCTCTGTGCACGGTTGCGGTTTGTTTCGTGGTGATGCGTTGTTGATGTTTGTCGAAGATGTGGGACGACACAACGCCGTTGATGCCATTGCCGGCTGGATGTGGCTGAACAACCTGCAGGGTGATGACTTGGTGTTTTACACCACGGGTCGCTTGACTTCGGAAATGGTGATCAAGGGGGCACAAATGGGGATTCCTTTCTTGTTGTCTCGCTCAGGCGTTACCAATATGGGGCTGGACATGGCCAAGCGCGTCGGGCTGACTTTGGTGGGGCGCTGTTCGGGTCAACACTTTTTGATCTATCACGGTGCAGAGCGCATCGTTCCCAGCGCCGTTGACGTGGCAGCGGTCACGTCTTAACGTTTTTGTCATCGCATGTTCATTGACAGTCTGATCGCGGCGTGGGGGATGTTGATCTCCTTAGATTCGACGTTATTTGAGATCATTTTTCGCTCGCTGGCGCTGAGCGCGATGGCTTGCTTGCTGGCGTGTGTGCTGGGAATCGCCAGCGGGTCTTGGCTGGCGTTGGTCGATTTCCGTGGACGCGGCGCTGTGCTGACCGTTTTAAATACCAGCCTAGCGCTGCCCTCGGTGGTCGTGGGGTTGGTGGTGTACTTGTTGCTGTCACGGTCGGGTCCGCTGGGATTTTTGGGGTGGCTGTATTCCTTNAAAGCGATGGTGTTCGCGCAAACCGTACTGGTTCTGCCGGTGGTGATCGCGCTCACCCGCCAGCTCATTGAGCGCGCCGAAGGGCAGCAAGGTGAAGGCCTGCGGGCGATGGGGGCAGGCACAGCGGTGCGCGGTGTGCTCTTGGCATGGAACGAACGCTTTGCGNTGGTGACCGTCGTCTTGACCGCTTTTGGTCGTGCGGTTTCTGAGGTGGGTGCNGTGATGATCGTCGGCGGCAATATGGAGGGATTTACCCGNGTCATGACCACCGCGATAGCGCTGGAAACCAGCAAGGGCGATCTGCCGATTGCGCTGGGTCTGGGCGTGGTGCTGTTGGCGGTGGTTTTGCTCCTCAATATCTTGATGGGGGTTGTGTTGCGCCGTACGGGTGGGTCTGCTGTGCTGNGTAACGATGCGCGTGTGACGCGGGGGGCTGCATGACGGTGCCACTGTGGACGCTGCGCGATGTGTCGGTTCGCTTGCGCACGGACGCAACCGACTCGGTGGCATTGCAGTCGATTAATTTGCGCATCGATGCGGGTGAACGCATCGCCTTAGTGGGTAGTAATGGCTGTGGCAAAAGCACCCTGTTGCGCACCCTCGCAGGCTTGCTGTCTGTTGACGACGGCGGGATCATAGCGCAAACGCCTGCAAGGCATGGCTTGCTGGCGCAGACGCCTCATTTGCTCAGACTATCCGTGCTCAATAACATCCGCCTCGCCTTGTGGCTGCGTGGTACACCGTGGCGCGCATCAAGAGAGCCGGCTCTGCGTGGGTTGCGTGCGCTTCGCTTGGACGATTTGGCGATGCGTTCCGCCACGCAGTTGTCGGTTGGGCAGCTGCAGCGTGTGGCCTTGGCGCAGTGCTTGGTCGTTGACCCCGATGTGTTGTTGTTGGATGAGCCAACAGCCAGTCTCGATCCGCACGCCAAGCAGGATGTAGAACGCATCATCACGGACTTTGTGGCAGAGCAGCCCGCCGCAGCGTCGTTAGATAGGGGGGTAGCGCCATTGCCTAAAACAGTGGTCTTCGCGAGCCACAATTTAGGGCAAGTGAAGCGTTTGGCAACACGGGTTCTGTACATGGAAGGCGGCCGTGTGTTGGTCGATTTACCCGTAGACGATTTTTTTAATGAGACGCTCATGGCAACACAAGCCGAGTCGGCACATCTGTTTTTAAGAGGTGAGTTGCTGTGACAGCGCGATTGACAGGTGAACGAGAGGACGTGGCATGAAGTCATTGGCGGATATTACGGCGGCGCTCGCAGGGTATGACCCGCAGTCGGTACATGTAGATGATGTGGTCAACATCGCATGTAGTCTGGTGACCTCGTTGCGGCACGACCCCACGCAGTTTGAAACGCGCTCGATTGGTGACGCAACCGGTCGGGTATTGGCGCTGGATGTGATCTCTCCGATTAGCGTGCCGCCCAATGACAATTCGGCGATGGATGGGTATGCCTTCGTCTTCGGTGACTGGGACGGTCATACCCCTTTGCGCTTGCATGTTGTGGGGCGCGTGTTGGCGGGTGACGCAGCGCAATTGCCCCAGCCGCTGCAAGCAGGGCAGTGCGTGCACATCATGACCGGCGCGCCCATGCCCGTGGGCGCTGACACCGTGGTGCCGTCTGAGTTGACGACCCGCGATGAGGCCGGCGTGTTGGTCCAGGGTGGTGGCTTGCGCGCGGGTGATAACCGCCGCCTGCTTGGAGAAGATCTGCGCGCGGGCGGCGTCGCCTTAGCGGCGGGGCAGGTGTTGCATAGCGCGGCGGTGGGCCTGTTGGCGAGTTTGGGTATTGCGACGGTTACGGTGGTGCGTCGCCCGCGCGTGGCCTACTTCTCCACGGGCAGTGAAATTCTGAGTTTAGGCGAGACGCCGCGCCAAGGCGCGGTGTATGACAGCAACCGTTGGGTGATGCTCTCGTTACTGCGGAGTTGGGGGGCAGAGCCCATTGATATGGGCGTGGTGCCTGATGACCCGCAACAACTCGAGGCGGCGTTTCAACGAGCGGCGGCGCAGGCGGATTTGGTGATCAGCAGCGGCGGTGTGAGCGTGGGCGAGGCCGACCACACCAAAGCGATGATGCGTCAACTTGGGGATGTGGTTTTTTGGCGGGTTGCCATGCGCCCTGGACGCCCGATGGCCGTTGGCCGTGTGGCGGGTTGTCCTGTCTTCGGGTTGCCAGGCAACCCTGTGGCGGTGATGGTCACTTTCTTAGCCTTTGTGCGCCCTGCGTTGCAAACGCTGATGGGGACGGCGGTGAGTCGTCTACCGCAATCACAGGTGCGCAGCGTCGCTGCGATTCGCAAGCGGCCGGGCCGTACCGAGTACCAGCGTGGGTTTTGCCGCGTTGATGCCAACGGTGTTGCCTGTGTGGAGGTACTACCCAACCAAGGCTCTGGCGTTTTGAGTGGCATGGTGCAGGCTAATTGTTTGGTGGTGCTNGATCATGCACAGGATGCGGTGGCAGCGGGAGACCTGGTCACCGTTTGGTGGCTAGACCGATTTATCTAGTGGGTCTATTTAGACGNTTCATTATTAGATTTTGCTGCCAGCAAGCGCGTGAATAAATATCGTTCGCAGTCGGGGTCACTGCAGTCTTGGCAGACCCAATCGCTGCGACCTTGGGACTCGGGCTGCGCGTCTAGCCAGTCTTCACGGGACAACTGCGTTGCGATGGTCCGCCATGCGGCATCCACGCGCGCCTCGTTTTTGCCATAGACCACGTGGTAGTCCCAACTATGTTGCGAGAGGTGTTGGCGCAAAAGGGTATCGACGCCGCCTTGGTGCTGCGGTCCATCGCGCTGTCCAGCTTCTTCCTGCCAAGGNAAATCCAAGCCCATTAACAAGCGGATACGTTTGCCGCCCGCTGTCTCAGCGGCGCGCGCCTGTTCCCAGATGGCATCATCCTGAAAGTAATAACTGCTATACGCCGCTGTCATGATCGATGTGGTGTCGGCGATGACNAAGGCGTGGGCCTCCTGCTTAGTGGCTTTGAGCGCAGACACCGCGCGCGTGATCGCGTCTTCATGGGTGGTCGCGATACTGGCTTGGTCGTGGGCGGCGGGGAGCCTGCCGTGGGCGTTAACCCATGTGCGCAGGGTTTCCTCTACCAAAACGGCTGGGATATCGAGACGGTGCGCGCGCGCGACGAGGGCGTGGCTTAGCGCAGTTTTGCCGGTGCTTTCGGCGCCCAGCAGCGCGACGACCGTTGTCTGCAAATTAGGGACCTGTCGATGGGGTCTGATCGGATGAACGGGCCGCCGCAGGGTCGACCGTATTGGGATTTGTCGGCTTGGCGTACTGCACAAAAATTTCGTTGCTCTTCACCATGCCAAGCTCTTTGCGGGCATAGGCCTCTATGACTTCTAGGCCTTCTTTCAGGTCACGCAGCTCGCTTGTAATTTGCTCGTTGCGCAAATGCAGAGCCGCGTTGTCTTCCTCGAGCGCGCTCAGTTGGCTACGCAGATCGCCAACGTCAGGCAAGCTGCCACGCCCAAACCACAGCTGTCCTTGTAAGACCAAGAGCAGCAAGGCCAAGGCAGCCGGGACGAGGTAGGGGCGTAGTTTCATGTTGCAGTTGCGCCTTGTAAACGGGTTGATCGGTTACAAAGCGCAGTTTAACGCTTAGCGCAAATTGTAGAAAGCGCTTCGACCAGGATATTGAGCCACTTCGCCCAAGTCCTCTTCTATACGGAGTAACTGGTTGTACTTGGCCATGCGATCGCTTCGGCTCAATGACCCGGTTTTTATTTGGCCGGCATTGGTTCCCACGGCAATATCTGCGATGGTGCTGTCTTCCGTCTCGCCAGACCGGTGGCTAATGACGGCGGTGTAACCGGCGCGCTTGGCCATCTCAATGGCAGCAAAGGTCTCGGTCAGTGTGCCAATTTGGTTGATCTTGATCAGGATAGAGTTGGCGATTCCTTTGTCGATGCCTTCTTTCAAAATTTTGGTATTGGTCACGAACAAGTCGTCGCCGACCAACTGCACCTTTGATTTCAAGCGGTCGCTGAGTAGCTTCCAGCCGTCCCAGTCGTCCTCTGCCATGCCGTCTTCGATGCTGATAATTGGGTACTTGTCTACCCACGTTGCCAACATATCGGTCCAAGCTTGTGCGGAGAGTGTGAGGCCTTCGCCCTCTAGGCGGTACTGACCGTCTTTGTAGAACTCACTGGCTGCGCAGTCTAGTCCCAAGGCAATTTGCTCGCCTGGCGTGTAGCCAGCAGCGGCAATGGCATCCAAAATCAGCTGTATGGCCGCCTCGTGGCTGTCCACGTTCGGGGCAAAGCCACCTTCGTCACCGACGGCAACGCTCATGCCTTTGTCGTGCAATATTTTCTTCAAGGCATGGAAGGTCTCCGCGCCCCAACGTAGGGCCTCGCGGAAGCTTGGCGCTCCCACGGGGATGATCATCAACTCTTGCAAGTCGAGGTTGTTATTGGCGTGTGCGCCGCCGTTCACCACGTTCATCATGGGTACAGGCAATTGCACGCCGCTCATGCCGCCAAAGTAGCGGTAAAGGGGAAGTCCCGCCTCTTCTGCTGCGGCGCGCGCGACCGCCATGGACACGGCGAGCATCGCGTTGGCACCCAAACGCCCTTTGTTTTCTGTGCCGTCAAGGTCGATCAAGGTCTTGTCCAAGAAACCCTGCTCTGACGCGTCGAGGCCGATGATGGCTTCTGAGATTTCTGTGTTGATGTGCTCCACGGCCTGCATCACGCCTTTGCCGAGGTAGCGGGCTTGGTTGCCGTCACGCAACTCAATGGCTTCACGCGAACCAGTGGATGCACCGGACGGTACGGCCGCACGGCCCATGACGCCAGACTCTAGTAAGACGTCGCATTCAACCGTTGGGTTGCCGCGGCTGTCCAAAATTTCCCGACCGACAATATCTACGATAGCGCTCATGTTGCGTTTCCTTTGGTGTTTTAGTGTGCCTGCACAGGCAGGCTAAAGTTAAAAGAGTTGTAAGTAGCGTGTCTTGATTAGACCCGACGTTCTGCGCACGTGCGACCCTCTCGTTGGCGCTTGCCGTGTTACTCGAAGTTGTTTTCTAGAAAACCATGTCGCTTGGTCGCTTGGTCTAATGCCAGCAGGGTTTCTAGCAACGGTCGCATCTGATGCAAGGGCACCGCGTTGGGGCCATCACTCATTGCATTTTTCGGGTCGGGGTGCGTTTCCATGAACAGGCCGGCCACGCCGACCGCGACGGCTGCACGCGACAAGACAGGCACCATCTCGCGCATGCCGCCGCTGCTGGTACCTTGCCCACCCGGTAGCTGAACACTGTGGGTGGCATCAAACACCACGGGCGCACCCGTCTCCCGCATGATCGCCAAGCTACGCATATCGGATACGAGGTTGTTGTAGCCAAAGCTGGCGCCACGCTCACACGCCATAAAGTTATCTTCTGGCAAGCCCACTTCTCTGGCAGCCGCACGCGCTTTATCGATGACATTTTTCATGTCATGCGGCGCCAAGAACTGCCCCTTCTTGATGTTGACCGGTTTGCCGCTTTGGGCAATGGCACGAATGAAGTCGGTTTGTCGGCAGAGAAATGCCGGTGTCTGCAAAATGTCTACAACAGCGGCAACTTGCGCAATTTGTTCTTCGCTGTGTACGTCGGTTAACACAGGGATGCCCAATACCTGCTTGACACTGGCCAAGATGGTCAGACCCTCGTCGATGCCAGGGCCCCTAAACGTGGTGCCGCTAGACCGGTTTGCTTTGTCAAAGCTGCTCTTGAAGATAAAGGGAATACCCAGCTCAGTCGTGATCTCTTTAAGGGTGCCTGCTGTATCCATTTGCAAT
>JGI26088J50261_1001091_pt1 | contig 15211 bp, 15 predicted proteins | sample SaaInl1SG_22_DNA_FD_50261 | JGI IMG/M metagenome (IMG submission 50261)
TTTATTAAGCACATGCCTAACTAAAGAATAGCCATTTGAGTGCACACCACTTGATGGTATAGCCAATACCAAGTCATTTTTTTTTATATTCTTCTTTGATAGTATTTTCTTTTCATCAACCAAACCTACTGCAAAACCTGCTATATCGAATTTACCTTTTTCATAGGTACCTGGCATCTCTGCTGTTTCGCCACCAACCAATTCACAGTTTGAAATTTTACAGCCCCTTATTATTCCTTTGAGGATCAATTTTAATTTATTTAAATCAATTTTATTAATAGAAATATAATCCAAAAATAAAAGTGGTCTTGCTCCTTGAACAATTAGGTCGTTTACACTCATAGCAACTAAATCAATGCCAATTGTGTCATATTTATTGAGTAAATTGGCAATCTCTACTTTTGTACCAACACCATCAGTGCAAGCTACAATTTTAGGATTTTTAAGATTTTTTGGAATATTAGTTATAGAGCCGAAGCCACCAATATTATTAAACTTTTTTTGGCCTTTTTTGTTTGATGATATTGACGATATAAATTTAACAAAATTATCAGCAGCATTTATGTTTACACCACTTTTTTCATAGGTAAATTTTTCTTTTTTCATTAGTATAGTATATGCAAATAATTAATAAATTTTATAAATTACTGAATGTATATATTTATTTTATTTCATTCTCTCTATTAATAGTATTTTTTTCCACAACTTATTCAAATGCAAATGCATTTAGGGTATCTAAAATTGAAATATCCTCTCCATTTGAATTAAATTTTGAAAAAAATAACGTTATTGACAAAGGATTTCAAACTTCCTTTTCTGATTTGATTTCAATGATTACAACCTCTGGTATAGAAAAAAGATTAAAAATGTTTCTATAAAAGAAATTAAGGGCATGATTGACTCTTTCACCATTAGTGATGAAAAATTTATAAATAATGAGTATTTTGCAAATTTAGAAACAACATTTAATAAAAAAAAAATTCTTAAATTTTTAGAAAATAAAAATATTTTTCCATCCATACCCCAAAGAAATAAGGTCTTATTATTTCCCATCCTTATAGAAACTAAAAATAACAATATATATCTTTTTAATAACAATATTTTTTACGATAAATGGAATGAACAAAAAAACTCTTATGATTTGTTAGATTATTTATTACCGAGTGAAGATATTGAAGATTTGATAGAGTTACAAAAAATCTCAAAAGATATTGAAACTTATGATTTTTCAAATCTAATTAATAAATATGATATTAAAGATAATATAATTTTAATAATATACAAAGAAAGCAACAGAATAAGAACACTTTCAAAAATTAACTTAAATAACAGCTTGAAAATTCAAAATAAGAACTATCCCAAATTAGATATTTTGAATAATAATGACTTTTCTAATATTGTTGAAAATTTAAAACAGCTTTATGAAGATCAATGGAAAAAAAATAATGAAATTAATACTTCCATAAAACTTCCTATAACAATATCTATTAATTCCAAAAAAACTAAAAAAATTATAGAGTTGGAACAGGTGCTTTATAGTTTAGATCTAGTTTCTGACTTTAGTATTTTGAATTTTAATAGTGAGATTATTCAATATAAAATTACTTATAATGGCACACCTAATATATTTTTAAATGACATGAAAGAAAAGAACCTTGAATTAGAAATGAAGAATAATATGTGGATATTAAAATGAAAAATTTAAATCAATTATTATTAGATTTTAATTATGAACAAAACTTTAAAGATGATGATTTTTATGTTGGAAAGAGTAATTTTTATGCTTTTGAAATGATTAACAAATGGCCAAAGTGGGAAAAAAATTTTTTAAACATTAATGGTGAAAAATTTTCAGGAAAAAGTCACCTGGTTAATATTTTTTTGAAAAAATTTAATGGCATTAGGATTGATGTTAATTCATTAAATGACGAAAACATTAAATCCATTAAACCTTACCAAAATATTATTTTAGAGGATTTAAATTTAAATATAAATGAGAAGCTGATTTATTCACTTTTTAATATAATAGATCAAGATAATAAGTTTTTGATAGTCACATCAANGAAACCAATATCTGAGATCAATTTTAAACTTGAAGATCTTCGATCTAGAACAAAGAACTGTCTTTTTGCAAATATTCAAAACCCTGACGATGAGCTAATGTTTGCATTAATATTAAAAAATTTATCAGACAGACAAATTACTTTAGATAAAAAGCTGATTAACTTTATTATTAAAAGAATTGAGAGATCGTATGGCAAAATATTTGAATTCATATATAAAATTGACAAGATTAGTTTAAAAAAAAAGAAATCTATCGATTTTAAAATTATTAATGAAGCTCTTGAGGAATAAGTGAATAAATATAGAACACATACATGTAGTGAGTTAACAATAGATAGTAGNGGTAAAGATGTTGTTTTATCAGGCTGGATAAACAAAAAAAGAGATCATGGAAATTTACTATTCATAGATTTAAGAGACAATTATGGAATGACTCAATGCATCATAGATAAAAGTAACNAAAATTTTAATTCATTAGAAAAAATTCAATTAGAAAGCGTAATTAAGATAAATGGTAAGGTTGTAGAGAGAACAAAAGAAACTATTAACACCGATCTTCAAACTGGAGAGATTGAAGTTAATATAAATTCATTTGAAGTGTTGGGTACTTGCAAGGAGTTACCAATGCCAGTTTTTAGTGATCAAGAGTATGCTGAAGAAATTAGACTCAAGTATAGATTCTTAGATCTAAGAAGAAAAAAAATTCATGACAATATTATTTTAAGGTCAAAAGTTATCTCTTTTATTAGAAGCGAGATGTCTAAACTTGGGTTTTTGGAATTCCAAACACCAATATTAACATCCTCTAGCCCTGAAGGTGCAAGAGATTTTTTAGTACCAAGTAGACTAAATCCTGGAAAATTTTATGCACTGCCACAAGCGCCACAACAATTTAAACAACTTATAATGGTTTCTGGTTTTGATAAATATTTTCAAATAGCTCCATGCTTTAGAGATGAAGATGCAAGGGCAGATAGAAGTCCAGGTGAATTTTATCAGCTTGATTTAGAAATGTCTTTTGTTGAACAAGAAGATGTCTTTCAAGTTGTTGAAAAACTAATAGTCAATGTTTTTAAAAAATTTTCTGAAAAAAAATTGATGTATGAAAAATTTCCAAGAATACCTTATGAGGAATCTATGCTTAAGTATGGATCAGATAAGCCAGATTTAAGAAACCCATTAATAATTTCAGATTTATCAAACATTTTTACACGTGATGATGTTACGTTTGAGATATTTAAAAAGCTTGTAAAATCTGGTTCTAAAGTGAGATGTATAGTAACAAAAAATACAAAAGATAAACCTAGNAGTTTTTTTGATAATATTGATAAGTGGGCAAAAGAACAAGGGGCGTCTGGTCTTGCTTATTTTACAATTGAAAAAGAAGAAAATATTTCAGCAAAAGGACCGGTGGGAAAATTTTTTTCTAAAGAAGCACTAGAGGAAATTATGAAAATCACTGGAGCTGAAATAGGGGATAGTATATTTTTTGCTTGTGGAAAAATAAATGATGTTGAAAAAATAACCTCTTTAGCTAGAGATAAAATTGCTAAAGATTTAAAATTAATTGATGAAAATACTTTCGCATTTTGTTGGGTTGTTGATTATCCAATGTTTGAAAAAAATGAAGTAACTAATAAAATCGAATTTAGTCACAATCCATTTTCAATGCCTCAAGGAGACTTAAAAGATATTGATTTTGATAATCCNCTTAATATTAAAGCCTACCANTACGATATTGTTTGCAATGGGATAGAGCTATCTTCTGGTGCAATTAGAAATCACGTGCCTGAATTGATGTATAAGCTTTTCTCGATTGCTGGATATCAAAAAGAACAAGTTGATGAAAAATTTAGTGGAATGATCAATGCTTTAAGTTATGGAGCCCCACCTCATGGTGGTATAGCACCTGGTATCGATAGAATTGTAATGTTATTAGCAAATGAAAAGAATATTAGAGAAGTTACAATGTTTCCAATGAATCAAAATGCTCAAGACTTAATGATGAACGCTCCATCAAACGTTAACGAAGAGCAACTTAAAGAGCTTGGTTTAGCTTTAAAACTGAAAAAATAATATTACTTTTTACCTTTTAAGCTTATCTTAACGTCAGATAAATCAACAAGATTTTTTTTGTAGTTATTTCTAACAAAACCTTTGCTAGTAACATCTTTTATAATTTTAAGTAATTGATTTTGATCCTCAGTATTTTCTTCCTCAGGTAAAGATCTATCTGATCCACCAATTGATGGAGTGTGAGCAAGATCTTCTCTATTTTGATATGAAATTGCTAATTCTCTAAAAATATAATCAAGTATTGAAGAAGCACTCATTATTCTGTCATTACCGTGTACTTTTCCAGATGGTTCAAATTTAGTATCAACATAAGCACTGATGAACTCATCTAAAGGAACGCCATATTGAAGACCAAGTGAAATTGCTATTGCAAAATTGTTCATCAAAGCTTTTACCAGTTCACCCTCTTTACTTGTGTCTATGAAAATTTCTCCAATTTTACCATCTTCATATTCACCAGTGTGGAGATAAACTTTATGGTCACCAATTGTCGCTTTTTGGATGTAACCTTTTCTTCTATCAGGCATACTAAATCTTTTACTGACACCCTCGTTAATTTTTTTAACAAAATTAGTATTATTTTCTTTTGAAATGACCTTAGGTTTGCTTTGCTCAGTAATAATATCTATTTTTTTAGTTTCGGTTACTTTATTATTTGCATCTAAACTTTTTGTTTTTCTTGTATCAAGTTTAACGTCTAAAACTTCAAATTTTCCATCGTCCCGTTTTTCAAGATTTGCCAACTCTGTTTCATTAATATCATCTAGATAATGATTAACTTTAAAGCTACAAGTATAATAAGTTTCTACTAAATATTTTGCCATTTTTCCTTTAATTAATTTTTTATTTTGAATCGTAAGATAATTAATTTATATACAAATCCTTACTTTAGTCTAATTTAAATAATACAATTTAGGATTGAAGAATTAATAAAATAATATGTTGACACTTTTAAAAAAAATTTTCATTTGGTGGAACCAAGAAACACTAGGTACAAAATTAAAAACTATTTTTTACGGAAAACTTGCTGGAAAAGATTCTAGTGGCAACAAATATTACGAAAGTAAATCTGGAAAACGATGGGTGATTTACAATGATGAAATTGATGCATCGAAAATCCCTAATGAATGGTACTCTTGGATGCATTTCACTAATAATAGAATTGAAAACAATCATGAATTGAAAAAATATGATTGGCAAAAACCGCATCAATCAAATCAAACGGGTACTGAGAATGCCTATCATCCTAATAAAAATAATGATCCTATTAAAAAAAAATATACAATCTGGAAAAGTTAGTTTCTTATTTCTTTTAATTTATTTTTTTTTAACAAGCATATCATCACCCCTAGTAGCTAATGAAAATAGTGAAGGAAAATTTGTTGAAATAAAGATTTTAGATAAAGTAAGTTCAAAGACCGATCTTTTAAAATTAAAGATAGGAGAGGAGCTAATATTTAAAAGTTTATTAATAAAAAGTCTCAAATGCAAAAACTCTGAATTTGATGACAACCCAGAAATTACAGCTTATATTCAGGTTAAAGACACGATTAAAAATGATAACAACGAAGTGTTTATATTTAATGGGTGGACTTTTTCATCTAGTCCTGCAGTAAATCCTTTTGATCACCCAGTATATGATATTTGGTTAACAAGATGTTATTAGAATACTTTTTCATTATCTAGCCAGCTAACATTAAAGTCTGACTCAATAAATTTTTTATGATTTAGTAAAATTTTATGAAGAGGTATTGTTGTTGTTATTCCTTCAATGACAAATTCATCTAAAGATCGATTCATTCTTTGTATTGCTTCAGTTCTATTTCTGCCATGTGTGATGACTTTACAAATCATACTATCGTAAAATGGTGTAACTTTATAACCTTGAAAAATTGCACCATCTACTCTTGTTCTAAAACCTGATGGTTGGTGACACATTCCTATAGTTCCAGGTGAAGGTTGAAAATTTTTACTCGCATCCTCTGCATTAATTCTACATTCTATTGCATGGCCCCTAGGATTAATGTCACTTTGTTTTAAAGCTGTTTCACCAGTGTATGCTATCCAAATTTGCTCTTTAATAATATCAATACCAGTTACCATTTCAGTTACAGGATGCTCCACTTGAACTCGGGTATTCATTTCTAGAAAATAAAATTTTCCATCTTCATATATAAATTCAACAGTTCCAGCCCCCTCATAACCAATTTTACTAACCATATTTACCGTTCTTTCAAAAAGATCTTTTCTGATCTGATCTGTTAAAACTGGACTAGGAGTTTCTTCTATTAATTTTTGATGTCTTCTTTGAACTGAGCAGTCTCTTTCATGTAAATGTACTGTTCTATTTTTTCCAGATAATACCTGAACTTCAATATGTCTTGGATTTTGGAAAAATTTCTCAATATAAATTTCATCATTGCCAAAATATTTTTGTGCTTCAGACTTTGCTGTTGAAAATAATGTTTCAAATTCTTCTTCTTTACGAACGATTTTCATTCCCTTGCCACCACCACCTGCGGATGCTTTAATCAGAACTGGAAAGCCTATTTTTTTACAAAGTTCTTTGGCTGCCTTTATGTCTGTTATTCCGCCTTCAGAACCTTCAATAACAGGTAGACCATGTTCTTTTGCAATTTTTTTTGCTTGAATTTTATCTCCCATCATCTCTATGAGTTTTGAAGAAGCACCAATAAATTTAATATTATTTTCCTCTAGTACTTTAGCAAAATTTGCATTTTCAGATAAAAAACCATATCCAGGGTGAACCGCTTCTGCTTTTGTAAGTTCTATTGCTGACATCAAAGCTGGGATATTTAAATAACTATTTGCAGGTTGGTGTGAGCCAATGCATACACTTTCATCTGCCAGTCTTACATGCATACTATCTTTATCAACATCAGAATGAACAGCGACAGTTGCTATACCCCATTCTTTGCAAGCTCTTATAACTCTGACTGCAATTTCCCCTCGGTTTGCAATTAGAATTTTTTTAAACATTACTCTACGATGATAATAGTTTGGCCGTATTCAACAGGTTGGCCATCTTCTACACAGATTTCTTTTATAATTCCATCTGCTGTTGATGGAACGTGGTTCATAGTTTTCATAGCCTCAACTATCATAACCGTTTCACCTTTTTTAATTTTTTTACCAACTTCTACAAACTTTTTACCACCAGGTTCTGCAGCAAGATAAGCTGTACCAATAATAGGAGATTTAACTTCAGTTCCAGACACAACAGTTGACTTAACTGTATCAAGGGCTGGTGTTGAAGCAGCAACACTTACAGTTTGATTTGAACTAGCTGGATTCGATTTTGATACTTTTATTTTAGTATCTTTATCAGTGTATTCAATTTCAGTTAAATTGAATTCATTTAAGTAGTCNGTTAATTCTTTAATGATNTTTTTATCTATTTTCATTTCTGTAACATGTTTTGCATTGCAATTATGGCTAAAATATAACCATTATCACCTAAACCAAAAATTCCACCAGTAGCAATATCGCTGATTAAAGATTTGNGTCTAAATTCTTCNCTTTTATATATATTTGATATGTGAAGTTCAATAATTGGTTTTTTATAAATATCTAAAGCATCCCTGATAGCTACAGATGTATGTGTAAAACCTGCAGCATTAATAATTATACCATCAAATTTACTTTTAGCCTCTTGGATGGTTGTAACTATTTCGCCTTCTATATTTGACTGGNAAAATTCTAAATTAATATTTAAATCTTTAGCTTTATCTAAACAATTTTCTTTTAACTTATCAAACGTTATTGATCCATATTGTGATTGTTCTCTTTCACCTAATAGATTAAGNTTAGGACCATTAATAATTATAATATTATTACTCATCAAATTCTTATACATTATGAANAAAATAAAAAAAATAAAAATTAAATTAAATGGTAAATTTTNAACAATAAATGAAAATTTAAGCCTCTTAATTTTTTTAAAAGAACTAAAAATACCTCTTAAAAAAGTAGCAATTGAATTAAATCAAGAAATAATAGATAAAAATAATTTAAAAACTATAAAACTAAAAAATAATGACAAAATAGAAATTGTTCATTTTATTGGAGGTGGATAAAATTGGTTAACGATAAATTAATAATTGATAAAAAAAAATTTAATTCCAGATTAATAGTTGGAACTGGAAAATATAAAAGTATGGCAGAATGTGCAAAAGCTATTAAATTATCTGGAGCAGAAATTGTTACTGTTGCTGTGAGAAGAGTAAACATTTCTGATAAAAAAAAACCTTTATTGATGGACTACATTGATCCAAAAAAAATAACTTACTTACCAAACACTGCTGGCTGCTTTAATTCTGAAGAGGCTCTTAGAACATTACGTTTAGCAAGAGAAATTGGTGGATGGAAACTGGTAAAACTTGAGGTTTTAGGAGATAAAAAAAATTTATTTCCAGATATGATTGAAACATTAAAATCTACAGAAGTTTTAACTAGAGAAGGATTTAGAGTAATGGTTTACTGTAATGATGATCCTTTAATGGCTAAAAGATTAGAGAATGTAGGAGCTTGTGCAATTATGCCTCTCGCAGCACCNATAGGATCTGGACTTGGAATTCAAAATACAACAAANATAAAAATAATAAGAAGCCAAACAAANCTTCCTTTGATAATTGATGCTGGCTTAGGACAAGCGTCAGACGCAGCTATTGCCATGGAGTTAGGTTGTGATGGAGTATTGGCTAATACTGCAATTGCTAAAGCTAAAAAACCATTTCAAATGGCATTGGCATTTAAAAATGGAGTAATTGCAGGAAGACAATCTTATTTAGCAGGTCGTATAGAAAAATCTATATATGGAAGCGCATCTTCTCCAAAAACTGGAATTATCTAGGCTACTGGTTTTTTAAAAAATTTCTTTTTAAAAAAAGGTTTTTTTTTATAAGGCTTTTTTTTAATAGGACTTTCAAAAGATTTAACTTCTTTTTTTTGCTCTTCTAGGTTTTTTAACTTTTCTATATGTTGAACTATTTCTATTGTTTTTTTAGTTTTGTTTTGAAGATCAATTATGTATTCAGGAATAATAAGACTGTTATCTGCAATTATATCGATCTTAATTAAGTTTTTTTCTTCAAAATACTTTAAATCTTCAATAAAGTTTTCTTTCATAAAGTCCGATATCTTTTCGCAAATCTTAAGTTCTACAAATTTTGCTTTTGTTAAAACAGCTTTAACCTCGACTAATTTAAGAATCTTCATCGCAAAAGACTCATCTGTAAGTGTAACTTTCCATTTTACAGCACTTTCCCTTAATCTTTGTCTAGACATTTCTAAAAGTCCAAATGTACTAATTCTTCCAATTTGAATTCTTGCCCTATCAGTTCTGCATTGTTCTTTAAGTTTTCTCTCAACCAACCTTCTATTTCCAAAACTCAACATATCAATAAAATCAATAATAATTAGACCAGACAGATCTCTTATTTTTATTTGTCGAGATATCTCTTCTGCTGCCTCAAGATTAGTGTCTAAAGCAGTACTTTCTACATTTTTTTGTTTAATAGAGCTTCCTGAATTTATATCAATTGAAACTAGTGCTTCAGTTGGATTTATAACTAGGTAACCTCCTGATTTTAGTTTTATTTCTGAGTCATAAATTTGATTTAATTTTTCTTCAATGTTCTCTTTAAAAAATAAAGGAACTTTTTCTCTATATTTTTTTATTTTTTTTACATGAGAGGGCATCATTAACTTCATAAAGTTTTGGGCTTTTTTGTAACCTTCATTACCTTCAATGACGATACTATTTGTGCTTTCATCATACATATCTCTCAAAGTTCTTTTTATAATATCACTTTCTTGATGGATTAATGATGGAGCTATAGAGTTTAATGCATTTTCTTTAATTTCATTCCAAGTTTTAATCAAAGTTTGAAGATCATGATCAATATCATTTTTTGTTTTGTTTGATCCTGCAGTTCTTACAATAAGCCCCATTTCTTTTGGAATAACTATATCGTTTAAAATAGTTCTAATTTTTTTTCTTTCTCCTGGGTTAAATATTTTACGAGATATGCCACCACCTTTTGGTGTATTGGGCATTAGTACAATATATTTACCTGCTATAGAAATAAAAGTACTCAACGCAGCACCTTTTTGTCCTCTTTCATCTTTTAAAACTTGTATTAAAATTACTTGGTTAGGTTTTATAACTTCTTGAATCTTATATCTTTTAGATCTAAATCTTGTTTCAGGTTTTCTACCGTGTAATACAGGCGAAGGTTGTTCTTTATCTTCATCTACTTGAGTGGTATCTGTAATTGGAGTATCACTCCCTTCTGTTATCTGATCATTTGTTTCAAATTCAGACTCAAGTTTTACTTCAACTGGATCATTAATATCAAGATTACCCTCGTTAATATTTTTTTGTTCTTCTAACTCACTTTTTTTTAATAGTTCTTCTCTGGCTTTTTCTTCTTCTTCTTTTATTTTTGCTAAATCACTCTGAGGTATTTGATAATAGTCAGATTGAATATCGTTAAAGGATAGAAAACCGTGTCTATCTCTTCCAAAATCAATAAATGCAGCTTGTAAAGATGGCTCTACTCGACTTACCTTGCCAAGGTAGATATTATTTTTTATTAAATTGTTTTTTAAGCCTTCGTACTCGTAGTCTTCAATGTTTTCACCTGACTTAAGTACAACTCTTGTTTCATTTGGATGCGAAGCATCAATGTATAAATTTTTTTCCATATATTTTTGATTAATTGTTTCATTTTATATTTAAATAATTTTAAATTTTGTTTGAATTCTGATGCCTTAACTTTAACAAATTCTTATATATATTAAACTAAAATGCATCGAATAATTAAAAATATATTTATAGTAGTTTTAAGTGTTGGTTTGTTATCTGCATTTTCTGTATTAGCTGTTTTGTGGGCTTTTTCTAACAATTTGCCAGATTATAAATTCCTCAAAAATTATAAACCATCAGTTTCTAGTAAAGTTTACTCAGGGGATGGTGAGTTGGTGAATGATTTTTCATCAGAAAAACGAATATTTGTACCCTATAAATCAATACCAGAAAAAGTGATTAATGCTTTCTTATCTGCAGAAGATAAAAATTTCTATTCGCATCCAGGAGTAGATGCCAAAGGAGTGTTAAGAGCAATAATTAATAACATTTCCAATGTAGTTGCATCAAGAAGATTGGAAGGTGCATCAACAATAACTCAACAAGTGGCAAAAAATTTTTTATTAACAAACGAAGTAAGTTTAAATAGAAAAATTAAAGAGGCAATTCTTGCCTTTAGAATAGAAAGAGCTCTTTCAAAAGAAAGAATATTAGAACTATACTTAAATCAAATATATCTGGGTGAAGGTACTTATGGCGTTGCATCTGCTAGCTTAGAATATTTTGACAAATCAATTAGTGAATTGAATTATGAAGAAGCAGCTTTATTAGCAGCTCTGCCAAAGGCTCCAAGTAGATATAACCCGTATAAAAATATAGAACTTGCAAAATTTAGAAGAGATTTAGTTATAAACAATTTGTTTGAAAATAATTATATAAGCAAACAAAATCAAAAAGAACTTTTGTCAAAAAAAATAATATTAAAAAAAAGAAAAAAAATTTTTACAGAAGATACGAGTTACTACGTAGAAGATATTAGAAAAGATGTGGTTGAAAAATTAGGATTTGATAAAGTTTACAAACAAGGATTAAATATAAGTACACCTATTAATATTAGCTTGCAAAAAATTGCAACTGACTCATTGAGACAAGGTCTTATTGAATACGATAAACGAAAAGGGTGGCGTGGTCCATTGACTAATGTTAAAAATTTAGAAAAATGGAATAAAGATTTAGATAAATTTAGATTAGAAAGATCAATTAATTGGGATTTAGCAATAGTTAAAAAGATAGATAAATTTTCAATAGAAATTGAAACGGAATATGAAAAAAAAGGAATTATTAAGTACGAAAACATCTCGTGGATAAAAAAAGATTTTGATGAAATATTAAAAATTGGGGATGTTATTTATACTGAAAACATAAATAAAAATATATTTGCCTTAAGGCAACTGCCAGAAGTTAATGGAGGGATTGTTGTTATGGACCCTTTTACTGGACGGGTATTAGCTCTAAGCGGAGGATTTAGCTTTAAAAAAAGTGAATTTAATAGAGCCACACAAGCACTAAGGCAGCCAGGTTCTGCTTTCAAACCTTTTGTTTATGCTTTAGCTCTTGAGAATGGATATACACCATCAACTTTAATTCTAGATGCACCACTAGTTTTAGAGCAAGGATCTGATTTAAAAATGTGGAAACCTGAAAACTACGGTAAAAAATTTTATGGACCATCAACACTTAGAATGGGGTTAGAAAAATCTAGAAACTTGATGACTGTCAGAATTGCACAAGATCTTGGAGTTAAAAAAATTGTTAATTTTTCAAAAAAACTTGGTATTTATGAAAATCCCAGCGAGCTTTTATCAATTTCATTAGGCTCTGCAGAGACGACTTTATTGAAACTAACATCTGCATACTCTTCATTTATTAATGGAGGAAAATTAGTTAAACCAATAATGATAGATAGAATTCAAGACAGTGAAGGGATTACAATTTTTAATAATGAAATGAGAGAGTGTATAAATTGTGATCAAATATCTCACTTAAGTGACAATTATCCAAATATAAAGGACAGTTTTGAGCAAATATTTTCCCCAGAAACAGCATATCAAATGACCTCGATATTGGAGGGAACTGTTCAAAATGGGACAGGAAAAAATTTAAAAGATTTAAATTTGGATTTGGCTGGAAAAACAGGCACAACAAATGGAAATACAGATACATGGTTTATAGGATTTACTTCAAAATTAGTAATAGGAGTTTATGTAGGTTCAGATAATCCAAGATCACTTGGAAGGTATGAAACAGGAGCAAAAACAGCATTACCAATTTTTAAAAGCTTTGTAAAAAAAGCTGTAAAAAAAGAAGATGCAAGACCGTTTAAAGTTGCAAAAAATATTTTAATGAAAGTTATTGATCCTGTTACAGGAGAAAAAGCTGAAATTGGGACAAGAAGAACAATTATTGAAGCTTATAAAGAAGTGAAAGTAGAAAATTTATTAAATAAAGATATTAATAATAGATTAAAAAATAATAATATATTAAGGTTCTACTAATGGACAATGAATATTTAAATTACAAATCTGAAATAGAAAAAATCAATCAAAGAGTTAAGGAGTACCTTTGAAAAAAATGATATTCATAAAAAATTAGAAAAGAATAACCAAAAAATATTAGAAACTAATTTTTGGCAAGATAAAGCAAATTCTCAGAAAGTTATTAAAGAAAAAAAATTATATGAAGAATTAATAAATTCATATGAAAATTCATCTAAATCAATAATTGATCTTGATGAATTGAACGAACTTGCTTTAGAAGAAAAAAATCAATCTGTCATAAACGAAGTTCTTGAGAGTATTAAAAATTTAAAAAAATTAGCTAAAAAAAATGAAACTAAATGTTTTTTGTCAAATGAAACTGACAGTTTAGATTGCTATATAGAAATTCATGCCGGTGCTGGTGGAACAGAGAGCCAGGATTGGGCAGAAATGTTAAGAAGAATGTATTTAAAATGGTCAGATATTAAGAATTTTAAATCAGAATTAATTAGCGAACATAAGGGAGAGGAAGCAGGCATAAAATCATCAACTATTAAAATTGAGGGTGATTATGTTTTCGGATGGTTAAAAGCTGAGTCTGGAATTCATAGGTTGGTTAGAATATCTCCTTTTGATTCTGGAGCTAGACGACATACCAGTTTTGCAAGTATCTGGATTTATCCAGTCGTAGATGAAAATATTGAAATAGAAATTAATGAAAAAGATTTACGTATTGACACCTATCGATCAAGTGGAGCAGGAGGGCAGCATGTGAATACTACAGATAGTGCGGTAAGAATAACCCATCTACCTTCTAAAATAGTAGTTCAATGTCAAAATGAAAGATCACAACATAAAAATAAAGATACCTGTATGAATATGCTTAAGGCAAGACTATATGATTTTGAATTAAAAAAAAAAGAACAAGAAAGCCAAACAGTAGAGTCTTCCAAGTCAGAAATTGGTTGGGGTCATCAAATTAGATCTTATGTACTTCACCCATACAGAATGGTAAAAGATAATAGAACTAACTTTGAAAGCTCAAATCCTGATAAAATCTTAGATGGTGAGATTGATGATTTTTTAGAAAGTTCGTTATATAAAGTGAAATAATGAAAAGAATAGTTAAAATTCTTGTAATATTAATAATAACGCTTGCAACAATTGTTATTTACTTGAGCCTCTATGGAGTAAAAACTGACAAGTTTAATAAAGAAATTATAAAGAATGTTTCAAAAATTAATAAAAAAATTAACCTTTCATTAAATGAGGTTAATTATCTATTAAACCCACTGAATTTTAGTATTAATATTTCAACAAAAAACCCTAAAATATTATTGGAAGATAAAAGTCTAGATTTAAAAGACATTACTAGCAATATTTCATTAAAATCTTTTATAAGTAATCAGTTTTCTATTGATGATTTAAAAATTTCAACAAAAGAAATTAAAATCAAAGATTTAATCTCATTAACAAGAGCAGTTGAAGGATCACCACAACTTTTTGTTTTAGATAACATCACTAAAGAGGGATTAATTTCTACAGATATAAATCTTAAATTTGATTTAGATGGAGAAATAAAAAACAACTATCAAATAACTGGGACTGTCAAAAAAGCAAAATTTAATATTTTTAACAAGGTTGAAATTGATGATTTAAACCTTTTATTTAATATAAGCAACAATCAGCTAACATTAAAAAAGATAGAAACAAATCTTAATAGTATAAAATTAAAATCGCCCTTAATCAAAATTGAAAAAAAGAAAGATATATTTTTTGTTGATGGAGAAGTGGCAAATAAAGAACAAAATTTTGATATAAAAAAATTAAAACCTATATTTGGTGATTTACCAAACAATATAGAGATAGAAAAAATTGACTTTAATTCTGTAAATATTTTTTCTTTCAATATTAACAAAAAATT
>JGI26088J50261_1001105_pt1 | contig 15031 bp, 17 predicted proteins | sample SaaInl1SG_22_DNA_FD_50261 | JGI IMG/M metagenome (IMG submission 50261)
CCCGAGTCGATGCGCACCGCGCCGAGGTGTACTCCGGCAACCTTGATCGCGGTATTGACGCCGGCTTCAATGTCGTAGGTGTCAATCAGGAGAGTCGTGCCGGTCCCCATCGCAGCAATCTGAGCCCGGAAGGCTTCTTCTTCGCTATCGTGCACGAGTGTGAATGAGTGGGCTGCCGTTCCCTTGGTAGGAATCCCGTAGGTGCGCCCTGCTTCGAGATTGCTCGTGGCGTCAAAGCCGGCAATGTAGGCAGCGCGAGCGGCCGCAACGGCGCTGCGCTCGTTGGCCCGTCGGGCCCCCATTTCGATCAGGGGGCGTGCCTCTGCAGCCCTCACCATGCGGCTGGCTGCGCTCGCCACAGCGCAGTCATAGTTGAGAACGCTCAAAATGAGGGTTTCCAGAAGCACGGCCTCCTGAAATGTTCCCTCGACGCTCAGAATCGGTGAGCCCGGGAAGTACAGTTCCCCTTCGGCGTATCCGCGGATGGTTCCGCTAAAACGGTAGGACCCAAGCCACTCCAGGGTGTCTGGTGAGACAATCGCGTGTTCCGCGAGGAAGGCGAGCTCTTCAGGACCAAAGCGAAACTCCTGGATGGCGTCGATCAGTCGGTGCGTGCCCGCGACCACTCCGTAGCGACGACCCGCGGGCAGATGTCTGGCAAAAACCTCAAACACGGCGTTGCGCTCACCGCGCCCTGAGGCCCTGGCCGCGTCGACCATGGTGAGCTCGTAGTGATCGGTGAGCAGTGCTGTGGACACGACACAGAGCCTACTTGACAGGCTCGCCTCCTACACTGGCGTCCATGAGTGACCCTCTGCCTCGCATTCTTTTTGCGGACCAACTCGGTCCCCACTTTGATGACGGTGGCCCGATCGTGATCCCTGAGGTCCTCTCGCCCCTGCGCCGACGGGTCTATCACCGTCAGAAAGCGCACCTCATCCTGTCGGCGCTGCGCCATCGGGCACAGGAGTTGGGCGCACGAGCCGAGGTCAGACGCGGGGAGAGCTATCGAGAGGTGCTGCGCGGGGTGGCCGGCAGCGTGGTCAACCCCACGTCCTGGGGTCTTCGTGACCTGGTGACAGACCTCCAGCGTGATGCGACACTGGATGTGCTGCCATCGCGCGGCTTTGTCGCCAGCGAGGAGAATTTTCAGCACTGGGCCGGCACGCAAAAGTCGCGGCTCCTGATGGAAAACTTCTACCGCCACCAGCGTCGCAGCACAAGAATCTTGATGGTGCCAGGCGATGGCGATAGCCCCGAGGGTGGGGCCTATAACTTCGACCACGACAACCGCCAACCTCCGCCCAAAAAACAGGAGACACTCGGTGTCCCCGAGCCGTGGTTTCCGGTCGAGAGCGAGATTGATCGCGACGTTCGCGCATACCTCGATGACCTGGAATCCCGCGGAGAGGTCACCTTCTCCGGTGATGACGGGCCGCGCCTGTTTCCCGCGACTCGGCAGGAGGCCCTTGATGCCCTGGAGCATTTCGTGGCTCATCGTCTGGCCACTTTTGGACCTCACGAGGACGCTGCGATGTCGGGAGACTGGGCAATGTCGCATTCGTTGCTCAGCCCCGCTTTGAACCTCGGTCTGCTTCACCCTCGCGAAGTCATCGACAGAGTCGAACACGCGTATCGCTCAGGCCAGGTCGAGCTTGCGAGCGCGGAAGGCTTTATTCGCCAGGTGATGGGGTGGAGAGATTGGGTGTGGCACCTGTACTGGCACCTCGGACGTGAATTTGTTGACCGGAACCATTTTGGCCACAGCGCTGAACTTCCGGCCTGGTGGGTGGGCCTTCAGGACACCGCAGTGACGTCACGGTGTGTGTCGCAGGTTCTTGAGGAAGTGCGCACCCGGGGCTGGACCCACCACATCAATCGGCTCATGGTCTTGGGCAGNTTTGCTTTGCAACGCGGATTCAATCCCCGAGCCCTCAACGANTGGTTCGTCGATTCTTTTGTGGACGGGACNCCCTGGGTGATGCCGGCGAATGTGATTGGAATGTCTCAGTACGCGGATGGCGGGATTGTCGCGACAAAGCCCTACACCTCCGGTGGGGCCTATCTCAACACCATGACCAACTATTGCGGGTCCTGCGCGTTCAAGCCGACCCAGCGCGTGGGGGAGCAGGGGTGCCCAATGAGTGCCGGGTACTGGAACTTCTTGCACCACAACCAAGACGCACTGCGGGGAAACCATCGAATGTTCAAACCCCTGGCTGGCCTGAAAAGACTGTCAGACCTTGACCAGGTTCTAGATCAGGAAGCACGTCGGAGCGAGTACTAACAGGAGATTGAGTTTCGCTCCACATAAGATGAAGGTGCTCGGGGCTTCGAGCGCAACAAACACGGGAGGTGTGGACTGCGATGGCGTTTGACCCGTCTGTCTACACCGAATTTCGATACGTATCCGCGACCTTCTCAGCGGACGATTTTTCTTTCTCATTTCGCTACGAACTAGTCTCACCGGAGCGCACCCGCGCGTTCACCGAGCGCATCGCTTTCACGCCGGTGCGCGCCGAGCACGACGTCGACTGGCCTCGGGTTCGCTCCGTGGCAGTGGTGTTGGGTGCTGTGTTAGGGCTGAGCTACTACAAGGCTGCCGCTCCCAGGCGCTACGTCATCGCCGTCGAAGGATTCACCCAGGTGGGCCTCGACTACGTATCCCAGGTCCTCACCCACGGTCTTGCGGAATTCGCCTTCCGCAATGATTTCCCTGACCTCCTTGCGCCAGAAATTGTGCTGGAGGCGCCCCTGGCGGAGCCCTGGCCCGCGGAGAGCCACCTGACCCCCTCGGGAGACCCTCTGGTCCCCATTGGTGGAGGCAAAGACTCAGTTGTCACGGTCGAGTTACTCGCCGCAGCCCGCATGCACCCCGTCCAGTTCGCGGTTAATCCCAACAAGATCATTTACCGTGTCGGTCGAGTCAAGGGGCACCCCGTTCTGGCGGCAACCCGAGAACTCGACGCCTCGTTGCTGGAGCTCAACGCCGAGGGTGCACTCAACGGCCATGTCCCCGTGACGGCCATGAACTCACTGATTGCGCTCGTTCAGGCGAGAATTATCGGGCTTGGCCCGGTTGTGATGTCCCTGGAGGCGAGTGCATCAGAGGCAACGCTTGTCTGGAATGGTCGCGAGGTCAACCACCAATGGTCGAAGTCTGAGCACGCAGAAGAGTTGCTCCAAGACATGTTGGGCCCGCAAGCGGGACTGTCTGCCGGGGCATACTTCTCGCTTCTGCGGCCCTATAGCGAGGTTCAGATTTCTCGCTACTTCGCGGCACTGCCCGAATACCACCCCGTGATTACCAGTTGCAATCGAGCATTTCGTCGAGGCGTCGAGGACGCTCGGTGGTGTGGTGATTGCGACAAGTGCCGGTTTATTTTCCTCATCCTGAGCCCATTCATTCCCTCGACCTCGCTCACGAGAATGTTTGCCGACAATTTGCTCGATAGCGCTTCGCAGGTGGAGGGCTACCGGGCTTTACTCGGTTTGCACGAGCACCGTCCCTTTGAGTGCGTCGGTGAGCAAGCTGAATCCTTGCTCTCCTTCACCTGGATTGCCCACCAGAGTGACTGGCGCCAGAGTGTGGTGGTTCAAGCCCTTGTCGCCGAGATGCCGGAGCTTCTGGACCCGCATCCCGAGCTCGAGGTTCACGTCCTCGGGGAGCGCCAGGGAAGAATCTGCCTGCCAGCGCCCTTTGAAACACTGGGAAGCGTCCTTGGGTAGAGGACCCTGGGGTGTTGCTGATCTCGCGGATCAGTGTGTCCTGATTGTGGGAGTGGGGCGCGAAGGCGCGGCCATGGCCACTCGACTGCTGAGCCTGTCTTCACCTCCGCGCATCATCGCGCTCGATGGAGCGCAGGGTCCTCATATCGAGGATTTCCGCGACACCGTCGGCGGTGCCATCGACGTGGTCGTGTGCGAGCCGGGATCGCCTCTTCCCGAGGTGTGTGCGGAGGCCACCGTTGCGGTGATGTCTCCGGGCATCCCGGTGACCGGTGATTTGCACCGCAGTATCCGAGAGCTCTCGATTCCTCTCACCTCGGGCAGCGCGCTCTTTGTCTCTGATCACCACGCGAGAGTTGTGGGTGTGACGGGCTCGAAAGGGAAATCCACCACCACGACGCTGATTCATGCTCTCCTGGAGGGCTCCGGGGTGGACGCGGCCCTTGGCGGGAACATGGGAATTCCTCTGCAGGGGCTCGACCCGGCTGAGTATTACGCCCTAGAACTCTCCAGTTACCAGTGCCACTACCTCGAGGTGTCCCCCGACGTGGTGGGGCTGACGGCTCTCTTCCCCGAGCACCTGGATTGGCATGGCTCGAGTGACGCGTACTACGACGACAAACTCAACATCGTCGCCCACAACCCCCGAGTGGTGGTCGCCAACGCCGATGATGAGATCCTGGTCCGCGAACTCACCCAGCGCTACCCCCACCTCCCGGTCACCTGGGTCGGGCATGGACAGCAATGGCACCTCGAGCCCGACGGGGATGAATCGTGGCTGTGCAGGGGAGACCAGAAGTTCTTTCACACATCGCAATCGCGCATCCTCGGCAGACACAACCACCAGAATCTTCTGATCGCAGTGGCGACCGCGACTGCGACGGGGCGTGTAGATGACACAGCACTCGCCGGCGTGCTGGCGAAATTCGAAGGGCTCGCCCACCGGTTGGAGCGCATCAGTGACCCCAGCGGCGTGTCTTTGTCAACGACTCTTTGGCGACAAACCCCCAAGCCGGCGCGGCTGCGCTGCGATCGCTTCATTCCCCAGGAATGGTCTGGATCGTGGGCGGTCATGATCGGGGAGTGGACTATCAGCCCCTCGTCGACCAGGTCGTGGTCTCACGGCCCCGGCACATACTGGGTCTGCCCGCCAGCGGAGGGAAACTTCTGGGGCTCTTCCGCGCGGCACTTAAGGAGGCTGGAGCATCCGACGATGTCCTCCTGGAAGAAGTTCTCGATATGGCGGTGGCGGTCACACGGGCCCGCGAACTCGCCGGGCCCGGGGACTATGTCCTCATGTCACCAGCGGCTCCGAGCTTTGGCCAGTACCGTGATTACCGACACAGGGCGGAAGAGTTCCGTTCGTGGATTGAGAAAACCCTCCCGAAGGAGACCGCATGACTCGCGCCGATGGCCGCCTTGCCAGTGAACTACGACCTGTTGCAATCGAGCGAAACTGGAGCGCTCAAGCCGAAGGCAGCGCGCTGATTTCCTTCGGGAACACGAAGGTATTGTGCACGGCGTCGTTCACTCCGGGAGTACCTCGGTGGCTTACCGGAAAAGGCAGAGGGTGGGTCACCGCGGAGTACGGAATGCTTCCTCGCTCCACGAATGACCGCATGGACCGCGAATCCGTCAAGGGCAAGATAGGCGGTCGCACCCACGAGATTTCGCGGCTCATTGGCCGCTCCCTGCGAGGAATTATTGACCTCAGCCAGCTCGGTGAGAACACCGTGGTGATCGACTGCGACGTCCTGCAAGCCGATGGCGGAACCCGGACCGCCGCGATTACGGGTGCCTATGTCGCTCTGGCGGATGCGCTGACCTGGGCTACCGCACAGGGGCACGTGAAAAAGAACGCGGCCCCTCTGCGAGATTCGGTGGCGGCGATTAGCGTGGGGATTGTCCAGGGAACCCCGATGCTGGACCTTGCCTATGGTGAAGACGTGTCGGCAGACACTGACATGAACGTCGTCGTGACCGGTCGCGGCTCGTTTGTCGAGGTGCAGGGGACTGCGGAGGGCACGCCTTTTGAGCGCTCCGAACTCGATCGCCTGCTGGATTTGGCGCTTGCGGGTACCCAGGAGCTGTCTCGGATTCAGCGCGAAGCACTCGGTAGCGACTAACCATGGATCTCATCGTGGGAACCAAAAACGCCCACAAGGTTGCCGAACTCCAGCGAATCCTCGCTCAGGAGATTCCCGGCGTCATCGTGCACCCCTCGACCGAGGAGTCTCCCGTGGAGGATGGAGACACCTTTTCGGCCAACGCCCTGATCAAGGCGCGCTCGGCCTACCTCGCGAGCGGTCGGCCGGCGATTGCCGACGATTCAGGGCTCGAAGTTGACGCACTGGAGGGCCGTCCGGGAATTTTCTCTGCCCGCTATGCCGAGTCGGGTCTCGATGCGGATAACACGGCCAAGGTGTTGCGCGAGATGGAGGGTGTGGAGCAGCGCTCAGCAGCGTTTGTCTGTGCTGCAGCTCTCGTTCACGATGGCGGTGAGGTTGTCGTTGAGCGGCGCTGGAGTGGGACCCTTGCCGATCAACCCGCGGGGGAAGGCGGCTTTGGCTATGACCCTATTTTTGTCCCCGAGGGCCACTCGGTGAGCGCTGCAGAGCTCTCAGCAGAGGAGAAAGATTCCCTGTCGCATCGAGGCCTCGCGTTTCGCGCACTCGCACCATCGATTCGCGCTCTCGACTAACTCTTCCCACTCGTTTTTCCCTGCGCAAAGCGCTATGCTGATGCCAGCACAGAGTTCTGCTCTGTGACTTCGCGTGTCGATTAAGGTTCACACCCGTCGGTCTCCACGACAGTCTTCTCCTCCCGGGGAGAGCACGGTGGGGTGCGGTGGTGGCCTCGGCACCAGGCTCACACAACCGTGTGGGAGTAACCGAGAACAAAAGGAGAGCCGTCATGGCTGCCGTCACTATTCGACAACTACTGGACGCTGGCGTTCACTTTGGACACCAGACCCGCCGCTGGAACCCGAAAGTCAAGCGTTTTATCTTGACCGAGCGCAGCGGTATTCACATCATCGACCTTCAGCAGTCGCTGGCCTTCATTGACCAGGCATACGACTTCGTCAAGGACACCGTCGCGCACGGTGGAACCGTGCTGTTCGTGGGCACGAAGAAGCAGGCTCAGGAGTCTGTCGCCGAGCAGGCCACTCGCGTGGGCCAGCCCTACGTCAACGAGCGGTGGTTGGGTGGTCTGTTGACCAACTTCCAGACCGTGTCCCAGCGTCTTGGACGCATGAAGGAACTCGAAGAAATCGACTACGAGGACACCACACAGGGCTTCACCAAGAAGGAGCTGCTGCTCAAGAAGCGCGAGCTGACCAAGCTGCAGAAGTCTTTGGGTGGTATTCGCACCCTCCAGAAGGCACCCAGCGCGATGTGGGTGATTGACCCCATCCGTGAGCACCTCGCTATTGACGAGGCAAAGAAGCTCGGAATTCCTGTGATTGGAATTTTGGACTCGAACGCAGACCCCGATGACCTTCAGTACCCGATCCCCGGTAACGACGACGCGATCCGTTCGGTGGCGTTGTTGACCAAGGTAATCGCTGACGCAGTCGCTGAGGGCCTCATCGAGCGCCACCAGAAGCCTGAAGCCGAGGGCAACGTCTCTGCTGTGGAGCCGCTGGCTGAGTGGGAGCGCGAGCTTCTCGAGCAGCCTTCCGAGGCTCCTGAAGCACCCGCCGAGGAGAAGCCTGCTGCCAAGAAGGCTCCGGCCGCCAAGGCTCCNGCTGCCAAGAAGGCTCCCGCTGCTGCGGAGAAGAAGCCTGCTGCAAAGAAAGCCCCTGCAAAAGCGGACGCTAAGCCCGCTGCGGAGAAGAAGCCTGCTGCAAAGAAGGCTCCTGCTGCGAAGGCACCGGCTACCAAGGCTCCGGCTGCCAAGAAGGCTCCCGCTGCTGCGGAGAAGAAGCCTGCTGCGAAGAAAGCACCCGCCAAGACCGCTGCACCCAAGAGTGCAGAGAAGAAGTAAGGGAGATACCTATGGCTGTGTCACTCGAAGACATCAAGAAGCTGCGCGAGCAGCTGGGAACCGGAATGGTCGACACCAAGAACGCCTTGGAAGAGGCTGATGGTGACGTCGAAAAGGCCACCGAAATCCTCCGACTCAAGGGAGCAAAAGGTAACGCTAAGCGTGCCGATCGCTCCACGAGCGAGGGACTCGTTGTCGCTCACGAGGGCGCTGGCGTTGCGTACCTCGTAGAGCTCGCGTGCGAGACCGACTTCGTCGCCAAGAACGACAAGTTCGTCACGCTCGCTGATGACGTTTTGGCTGCGATCGTGGCTGCCGGTGCTGAGAGCGTGGAAGCAGCTTTGGCTGCACCTGCTGGGTCTGGCACCGTCTCGAGCATGATCGAAGATCAGGCCGCCATTATTGGCGAAAAAGTCGAGCTCCGTCGTGTTGCAAAGATTGCTGGCGAAAGCTTCGCTGTCTACCTGCACAAGACCAGCAAGGACCTTCCCCCACAGGTTGGTGTCGTACTCGCTTACTCCGGTAGCGACGCGGACACTGCTCGCAGCGTCGCACAGCACATTTCGTTTGCTGACCCGCAGTACCTGTCCAAAGACGATGTTCCCGCAGAAGCCGTCGAGGCTGAGCGTCGCATCGTCGAGGAAATCTCCCGCGGCGAAGGCAAGCCTGATGCCGCACTTCCCAAGATTGTGGAGGGACGTCTCGGCGCCTTCTTCAAGCAGGTCGCCCTGCTGGAGCAGGACTACGCACGGGACAACAAAATGCAGATCAAGCAGGTGCTGGAGCAGGCTGGCCTGAGTGTCAGCGGCTTCGCTCGCTTCCGCGTCGGTTCCTAACCGCATCAGAAAGCTTGTCGGGGGCAGGGGCACAGCGTGCCACTGCCCCCGAGGCGTTTCCAACCCCGCTACGCTGAGGAGCGCAAGCGAAAGGTGCAACCATGCCTGAAGGTCGTCGTCGAGTACTTCTCAAGCTCTCCGGTGAGGCGTTTGGCGGTGGTTCTTTAGGAGTCAATCCTGACGTTGTCGCGCAGATTGCCCGCGAAATCGCGGAAGGCGCGAAGAAGGCCCAGGTTGCCGTTGTCGTCGGTGGCGGTAACTTCTTCCGTGGTGCTGAGCTCAGCCAGCGGGGAATGGACCGCAGGCGCGCGGACTACATGGGAATGCTCGGTACCGTGATGAATGCCCTTGCCCTGCAGGACTTTCTCGAACAGGCAGGCGCCGAGGTTCGTGTCCAGTCGGCCATCTCGATGACCCAGGTCGCCGAGCCCTACATCCCCCTGCGGGCAGTTCGCCACCTGGAAAAAGGTCGCGTCGTGGTCTTCGGGGCCGGTGCGGGACTGCCCTATTTTTCGACCGACACCGTTGCTGCGCAGCGGGCCCTGGAGATTCTGGCCGACGAGGTGCTCGTGGCAAAGAACGGCGTGGATGGCGTGTACACGACCGATCCGAAGAAGGACCCGCAGGCGAAGAAGTACGACAAGCTGAGCTACCAGGAAGCCCTTGTGCAGGGCCTCAAAGTTGTCGATTCCACGGCGTTTAGCCTGTGCATGGACAACAAGATGCCGATGGTGGTCTTTGGCATGGAGCCCGCGGGCAATGTGACCAAAGCGATCGTGGGTAAGCGCATCGGCACCCTCGTGTCCTGAGCGCCCCTCGAACTAGACTGAGACCAAGGAGATAAACCCATGATTGCTGACGTTCTCGCTGAGGCGAAAGAAAAGATGGCGAAAGCCCTCGACGTCGTCCACGACGACTTCCAGACGGTGCGAACCGGTCGGGCCAATCCCGCGCTGTTCCAGAAAATCATGGTCGATTACTACGGCTCGCCCACGCCTCTGGCCCAGTTGGCAAGCCTTCAAAACCAGGAAGCCCGCACGCTCATCGTCACTCCTTACGACAAGACCGCGCTCAAGGACATTGAGAAAGCGATTACCAACTTTCCCAACCTGGGGGCAAGCCCGTCTAATGACGGCGAGATCATTCGTGTCACGATGCCTGAGCTGACCGAGGAACGCCGCAAGGAATACGTCAAGATCGTCAAGCAAAAAGCCGAAGACGGGCGAGTATCAGTCCGCAGCGTTCGCCGCAAAGCAATGGATGATCTGAGTTCGCTGAAGTCTGAAGTGGGAGAGGATGATGTCTCGAGGGCTGAAAAGGAGCTCGAATCCATCACAAAATCCCACATCGATCTCATCGACGAGGCTGTGAAGAAGAAAGAAGCCGAGCTGCTCGAGGTCTAATGAGCACTCGAGCGTCTGGTTCCCCCAAGAAAAAGTTTGATCCTGCCCAGGCCGGGGCGGAGGCCCTGGAGCACATAGAGGCTGCCGTCTCGGAGCTTGAAGAGCAGGTTCGTGATGTCAATGCGCGCATTGACAAGCGCGCAGGCCGTCCGCTCTGGCAAGCCATTGTTTTTGGCCTACTCCTGGGAGGGGTCTTTGTCGCCAGCCTGTTCTGGCTCGTTGAGCTCTTCGTCCTTTTCGTGACCGTGCTCGTCGTGTTTGCTGTTCTCGAGCTCGCAGGTGCGCTCACCGACAAGGGCCGGCTTCGGTCTCGATGGCCACTCGTTGTGGTCTCGGCAGCCATGGTGCCCCTGGCGGCACTCTATGGTCCAGAAGGCCAACTCTGGGGTCTCGTGGGGGCAATTGCGATCGCGGTGGCTCTGCGGGTTGGCCGGGCACTCCTTCAGCCCGATTCTCGCTCCACGACGCTGTCTGATATCGGGGTTGCGGTGATGGTGCTCGCTTACGTGCCATTCTTGGGCGGCTTTGCCGTTGCCATTGCGACAAGCCCCGGGGGAGTGTGGTGGGTGTTTGCCGGCGTCGTCATTGTCGCGTGCGTGGATGTTGCCGCCTATGCCACGGGTCTCAGTCTGGGCAAGACTCCTCTCGCCCCGAAGATTTCGCCGAAGAAGACCTGGGAAGGGTTTGCCGGGTCATTCGTTGCCGCCATGGTTGCCGGGGTGCTCCTGGGAACACTGATGTTGGGCGTGAGTTGGTGGGTCGGACTTCTGCTGGGCGCAGTGCTTTTGGGNTCNGCNACGCTGGGNGACCTCGTAGAGTCTTTGATCAAGCGAGACTTGGGCATCAAGGACATCTCGTCGTGGCTCCCGGGGCACGGTGGTTTCCTGGATCGACTCGACTCGATGTTGCCCTCCATGGCGATGTTGTTCGTGATGTTCCAAATTTCTGGCTAGTACGCCAGTCCACCCGGGTTTTATCGCCACTCACTGGCAGAATAAGCGTGTGGATGCACCCTTCCCTCGCGCGGACAAAGGTATGCCCGGGTACGACCCGGATATCGTGACTGAGTTTCTTGAGCGCGCAAAGCGCGTTTTCGAGGGCCAAGAAGATGGCATCACCTCGCAGGATATTCGCCACAAAGTGTTCCCCTTGGTGACTAAGGACGGCTTTCAGACGAAAGCCGTTGATGAGGCGTTGTGGCGCTTGGAAGAAGCGTTCGCGGATAAAGAAAGACTTGCCGACACAGAGACCGTCGGAGAGGAAACCTATTACGCCGGAGTTCGCGAGCGAGCTCAAGAGATTCTCGATCGCACCGCCCGACCAGCCCGATCAAAGTTTCGAGCTGTCTCCAAGATTCGCCCGGGGTATCACCCCGGTGACGTGGACGAAGTGTGTGAGGAAATTTCGCGCTACTTCCAGCAGCAAGGCGCACTGTCGGTGACTGCCGTGCGGCGCTCAACCTTTCGCACGTTACTGGGCGGATATGACGAAAAACAGGTGGACGCGCTCCTCGATGAGACCGTGTCCGTCATGTTGGCAGTGCGCTAACCCGCCCTCTTCAGGGCCTCGCGGTTAGACTAAGCAGGCTGTGACACTCCGAAAAATGGCTCCACGATACCGTCGCCAGACTTCCCGCGCTGAGACCAGGAAGTCGGTTCTCTCGACCCTGGCCATACTCGCGGTCGCCGGTTTCGTTGCTGTTCCCCTGGCCGGACCCGCAACGACGAGTGCCAGTGCATGGTTTTTCCCCGCGTCCAGGACTCGGCGAGCCTCGTAGTGATGGGAAGCGGTCTGGGGCTCGACCGCGAAGAGTTTGGTGTGACAGGTGGTTGGGGGTCCGCTCCCGCAGTGGGCCGCCCCGATCCTGGGTCGGCTCAGGCTTTTGCTCTCGAGCAGGTGGTGTCGAGGGGTTGGGAACAAAGTGAATTCGGCTGTCTCGTGGCGCTGTGGAATAAAGAGTCTGGCTGGAATCATGTCGCGATGAACCGGAGCTCTGGTGCGTATGGCATTCCGCAAGCGCTGCCCGGCGAGAAGATGGCGAGCGCCGGAGCGGACTGGGCGACAAACCCGGAAACGCAAATTCGCTGGGGCTTGGGCTACATCGAGGGGCGCTATGGTTCCCCGTGTGCGGCCTGGGGTCANTCNCAGGCAAAGAACTGGTACTAGTTGTGCCCCGCAGTAATCGGCCCAAAGGTCGCAAAAACTTTGAGGGTGAACCCCTGGATATTGAACGGTTAACGACGGGGTTTCGGCGGACGGAACACAAACACGGCTATAGCTACACCGTGCAGCCCATTGGCGCCTCGAAGGCCCAGAAGATNTACACCTGCCCGGGATGCAACTTGAGTATTGANCCNGGTGTCGAGCACCTGGTTGCCTGGAAACAAGATGGCATCATGGGGGACGCTCATGATGTCTCGGAGCGGCGCCACTGGCATAAGCACTGTTGGAGGATCTTCTAACATGCAGATNACGTCGACGACGGTTCTGCCTGCGCGNAGGGAGGACATCAGTTTTNTCACCTCGGATGGTCTCACCCTGGTGGGCGAGGTAGCAAAGCCCGAGTCGATAGATCCTGTTGCGACCGCGCTATTTCTCCACCCGCTCCCCACTGCGGGAGGGTTCATGGACTCTCACATCATTCGCAAGGCGTCCTGGCGCCTGCCGGCTCTTGCCGATATCGCTGTTTTTCGTTTCAACTTTCGGGGCGTGAGTTCACCTCGGGGAACCTCAGAGGGTCACTTTGGAGAGGGAATCGACGAAGGGCTCGATTTGGCCGCCGCCCTTGTCGAGTGCTCTCGCCTGGGGTTGCCCAGGCCCTGGCTCATTGGGTGGTCTTTTGGAACAGAGGTGATTCTCAAGCACGCGAGAGATCACGCGGACGCCATCGCGGGAGTAATTCTGCTCTCACCACCGTTGCACCGAACGTCTCCGGAGGACGTAGCCCGCTGGCAGGATGCTCCCGTACCCGTTGTCGCGCTCATTCCTGAGTTCGATGATTTTCTTCCGCCTGCGCCTGCGCGTGCGGGTTTTGCCCCGGCCCCCCACATTGAGGTCGTTGACGCCGAGGGGGCTAAACATCTCTGGGTGGGAGAGAAGCAAACCCGCTTCGTTCTCGATGAAATTACGAAGCGGCTGAATCCTGCTGCCGCGCCGTTGCCCGAGGCTTGGACCGCTTAGCGGAGGACGCTTTCTTCACCGGCGCGGGCTTGTCCACGACAGCGCCCACGACGGCCCGCAATGACTCCACGTAGTCCGCGATGGTGTCGCGCTCCGAACGCAATTCGATGAGGCGGCGCTCCGCTGCCGCGACCCTTGCCGTGGCCTCGTCTTCGGCGCTTTGAATAATCTCTCGAGCCTTCTTCTGCGCCTGCGCAACGACTGCGGTGGCCTTCTTCTGGGCCTCCAACTTTCCATCGCTGTTAGCGGTTTCAATGGCGTCGGTGATTTTCTTGTGCTCGGCCCGCAGCGCCGTGAGGCGAGACTTCGTTTCCGCGAGCTGGTTCTCGGCCTCTTTGAGGAAACGGTTGTTCATGTCCACGGCCTTGTGGTGAGCCTCGAGTAGGCCCTTTTCGGCCTCCGCACGACGGGCGCTGAGCTCGGCATCAAGATCCGTGCGCGCCTGCTTCGCAATGCGGGCGAGCTCCTCGGCTTGCGTCTTATTGTCGTATGTCAGCTTTGCCGTTGTTTGCGCGAGTTCGTGTTCCGCATTCGTCTTGGCGAGCGCGGCTTCTTCCTGAATCTTTTTCAGCGTGAGCTCGTGGCTTGCCCGCTCGACTTCGACCTCTTTGAGTAGATCAGAGGCAGTTGCCCGCGCCTGGTTGAGTTCGCGCTCAGCGACGACCTTCAGTTCGGCAATCTCTCGCTTGGCTTCGGTGCGCAGTGCCTCTGTTTCGCGTTTCGCGCTCGCGCGCGTCTTCGCAGCCTCTGTTGCGACAGCGCCGCGAATGGCAGAGGCTTCTTCAACCCCGTCTTTGGTGAGACGCGCCGCCTCTTCTGTGGCTTCAGCGAGGAGGCGTTCGGCTTTCGCCGCGGCTCCCTCGGCGATGTTTGCTGCTTCATTGGACGCGTCGGTCGCAATGCGCTCGGCTTCGCGCTGCGCGGTTTCCAGAATCGACTGTGCCTCGAGTTTGGCGTTATTGATGATGCTCTCGGAGTCGATGTCCGCTTGGCCAATGATTCGAGTCGATTGCTCTTCAGCGATGCGGAGAATGGTCTCCAACCGGCTGCCCAACCCCGAATACGTCAGTGAGGCAGATTCTCCTCCGGCGGCTTCGATCGCCGCGATGTGGTCCTTGAGGGTGGACAGCTCATCGAGAAGGTTCTTGCGGTCCTTCGAGGCGTTAATGAGTTCACTGCGAAGCTCATTAATGACGCCATCGACCTCACTGCGCTTGTATCCGCGCAGTTCTGTCGTGAAATCTTGCTCCGTGTCCGCCATGAAAACTAACGTATCTCCTTGTAGTAAAACCGCTTAAGTCTCCCCGTAGTGTAGCTCTAAGGAGCCAGCGGAATCTAACCCAGCATCGGCTAACCTGGGGAGTTGCACGGAGGTCGAGGATACCTCCCACCACAAGCGGAGAGGGGAACGAGTGCGCCTCATTGTTGCCATCGTTCTTCTGGCTGTCTCCACCGTGACACTCTCCATCGGTATCGCTCAGCGCACCGTTTTTAATGCACCGGAGACAATTGAGCTCTCGATATCCACGGAGACCACGGCTCCAGCGACCATCATCCACGGCACCGAGTTACTGAAATACCCGGGGCGCCAAACAATCACGGTCACTGGTGGGACGAGCGGTCGGGTTCCCTCGGAGAACGGTCAAGGGTTTATCAACCGCTCCACGGACAGCGTGTTTGTGGCATATGGACGAACGGTCGATGTGATGGCCTGGTTATCGCCTGTTCGTCACACGTCTCTGCGCCTGGATGAGCTGGGGTTAGCCCTCACTGCCCTTCCCCGCGGGGGCGACCTCTATCTTCCCGATCCCTCGGGATCGGACTTGTGGTTTGCAGAGTACTCAGAATCTGGTTCGGTCAGTGTTTCCATCGCTGCTCCCGAGGATGTGAGCGTTC
>JGI26088J50261_1001108_pt1 | contig 15013 bp, 9 predicted proteins | sample SaaInl1SG_22_DNA_FD_50261 | JGI IMG/M metagenome (IMG submission 50261)
ACAGCCATACTTTTCAGCAGCCATTTCATATGTACAGTCATCGTTTTCATTGTACATTTCTGCTGCTTTCATGACGTTCTCGGCATACTTGCCTTCAGTCAGTTCAACTTCTTCTTTCAAAGAATCAAAGACATCACCCAAGAAGTCTGGATCTCTAGAGATCAGTCTCCTTGCACCTGGAGTCAACTTCATTTTGTCTAAAATGCCAGGAATCTTCTTGGTAACCTCTGCTTCTTTTGCATTAGGTTTGACACCCATCTTTTTCAATGCTCTGGCAACTTGCATTGCGGTGTCTTCTCTTTCTTCGAGTGCGTGGTCGTCCTTGTCGTGATCACCGTCACCGTCGCGGTCAAGACCTTTGACTTCTTCGTCATCTTCTTCAGAAACGGTTGTCTTCGGATTTGCCTTGGTTGCAGTGTCGTGGTCGTCATTTGCTTGAGCATGTGGACCTTTGTCAGCAGCAACTTCAGATGAAGTTGTTTGCTCGGCACCTAGAGTTTCTTTGTCCTGTGGAGGCAACTGTTCGTCGTTGGTGTTCTTTTGAACCGTAGTGTCTTGATCTGATTCTTCGATGGCATCTTCTTCTTCGTCCACTTCATCTCCTTCACCAAGACCTTTGTCGGATTCTTGATTGTGAGGATCTTTGTCAGCTTCGACTTCAGCAGAAGCATCAGATGGCTTAGCAGTCTTGCCGTCGATTGAACCAACGTCTTTGTCACCGCCTCCGTCAACAGCAGCACCTTTTTCGGAACCAAGAACTTCGGAAGAGTTGTCTCCTGCTCCAGAAGCAATCTTGCCCTTGTTCATATCACCGACATCTTTGTCGCCACCAGCATCCAATGCTGCACCTTTTTCGGAACCAAGAACTTCAGAGGAGTTGTCACCCTCATTGTCCGACTTGGGTTCGTCATTGTCTGCAGTGTTGTCCGCTGTTGTTTTGTTTGTAGCGTCAGTCGCTGCTTCTTCCATCTCTTCTTCCTCTTCCTTCATGGCCTGAGGATTTTCGATTTCGTCTTTCTTGGTCATGTCGGCTTCGAGAAGCTCTTCGATGACTGAATAAATGTCTTTTTGTGCCATTTTTAAAAAACTCCGGTTGTTTTATTTACTAATTAAATTCTTCATCAAAGATTCGAACATTTGAATTTTCACTTCCATCAGTTCTTTTCTTTTCGCTTTCAAGAGTCTTTGACGTTGCTCTTCAAGGTCAACGGCACGGAACATTCCGGACTCATAAATCCACTCTGCCTGCTCATAAACTCCTTCGACGAACGAGGATTGTGCAGATGGATCAAACACCACATCAGCAGCAGTGGTCAAGACGAAGTCTTCTTGAACTTCGTTGTATCCTTCACGAGGATTCGGTTTCAGTGAACCAAGTCCACGAGAAGAAACACCAACAGTACAATCATCTTCGAGAAGATTCTCTACGATTTTGCCCATTGGAGTCGAAAGAACTTTGGCTTTACCTTCATAGTAGATGCCATTCTTTGTCAGTTCGGTTGTCATGATCGCAGCACGTTCTGGATTCACGACAGGTTCAGCAGGGTGATTCAATTCACCAAGAGCACGATTTGCTTGAACATACTCTTTGACGTATTGATCAACTGCTTTGTCCATGATTGCTTGAGGGTAAACACGATTGTTACGATTCACCTTTTCTGCTTGCAAAAATGGACCTTTGATGTACATTCTTTTCTTGTCACCTGTGCCCTCAGAAAGAACAGAAATGTCATTGTAAGAAATGTCTTCTTTAAAAAGTTTCACTTTTAACTCCTGAGTTCGATGAAGACGTTGCCGTCAGCAGCAGTGTCAAAGGTGACAGTAACTGTGTCGCTGTCAGTTGGCATACCACCGACAAGAGACAGTTCCCAACGACCAGTTTCGAAAACTCGATCGTTGATTGTCACAGGAGATGGACCAACGTTCATCACTGTCTCAACAACTCTTGGAGAAAATGTGACGTTGTCATTGTTGAACTGGAAAATGAAATCACTATCAGCAAGTGTTTCACTTGCGTCATAGACTTGAAAGGTGACTCTGTTTCCTGGAGTCGAACCTTGGCGTCCAATCTTTTTCGCTGTTACTTGTTTTGCCATTTCCTATGTTCCTGCGTATGATCTGTTTCTGCCAGCCACTCTTTTCTTGGTGATCTTGGCTTTGATTGCTGCTTTCTTTTTAGCACCAGCACCCATTGCTCTTTTGGCTCTCTTGAGTTTGATACCCTTGCGTCTTTCGCCTGCTTTCTCTGTTCCAGACTGAGGAACGCAACGATTGCCTTTCAACTTCATTCCTGGACCACAAACCTTTTTCTTTGAGATTTGTCCACCTGCTCTTTTGAAAGTGACCTTTGCTCTTCTGTCGTCTTTTTCTTCAACTTCATAGTCTTCGGCAAACAAAGCGTCTCTCATTTTTCCAAGGAAAAGGTATGAAACATTGTTTTCTTCAAGATCAATTTCAAACTCCAAATCCATTTTGTCGCCCAACTTGTTTGGATAGAAAGTGAATTCTTCGAAACAGTTTTCATCGATCAACTGAGGTTCGCAATCCAAAGTTCCTTCAAAGAAAATGTCTTCTTGCCAATCTTCGAACAAAACCTCTTCTCGGAGTTCATCAAGTTCTTCTTCGCTGAAGAAAGAAACAATCTCCTCTTCTTCGCGAATCAAGTCTTTGACTCTTGCTGTTTCTTCCGCGATTTGTTTTTGTTTGAAGTCACTCAGATTCATCTTCTTCACTCTTAATAAAATCGTTCGCGAGTTCCTGCTTCTTCTTTTCTAGTTCAGCAAAAACTCTTTTTGAAATGTCTTGTTTGATTTCATGAACAAACTGTTCTTTGTCTTGAATCGTTTCTAAATAATCCATATTGTATTTATACCTCATCATCCCCAAAGAATTGAGTCGATTTCCAACTGGGAATTTCTCAATTCTTCTTCAAGAGTTTCTTTCTCTTGCCTCGCTTCGTCGTACAATGCCTGCCCGTTGATTGTCACACCACCAGGAAGTTCAGTGTTTTCATATTTCTTAAGGTTCGAACCCCACTGTTCTTTTACCAGTGTCGTTGCATATCTTTTGAGCCACATGTCTTGATAGACTTGACCGAAAACCTCTGGATCTGCAACCTCATAGACCTCAGCAAGAAGATACTGATCACCTCTGCTTTGATTTCTTTCAATTCGTTTCCAATCAATGTCAAGATACAAACGATTGCGATGCTTATTGTATCTGATTGCTGGAGCAGTGTTGAGCATGAAATCAATGTGTTCAACGTATGTTTTCTGAATGTAATAACCAGTCAATCCACCGGATGCTGCACCATGACCATAGAACCAGTCGAAGTTGTTTAGGAAGTATTGATATTCGTAGTTGTAAATGCCTGCCTGAGCAAACGAATCAACTTTTGCCACTCTCACAACAGAGATGATTGAGTCTGGAATCTTGATTCCAACTTGTCCTGTAGATGTAATCTCAACGTCTTGGTCGTCAAGAACTTTTTCTTCAATCGTCCAGTTTTCTTCGAAAGTTGCTTGATCTGAATCTGTCTTGATCCAAACTCTGTCACCTTGAACATTGTCGATTTTGTTCAGAACTCTTGCTCCAACTCTGTAGTCTGAGTCGTTTCCAGAGTACCTTTCGGCAGTTAGGTCTTGATGAATCCTTTTGTTTCTCGCAAGTAAAAGATCATTGACCTTGATGGTTCTGTATGATCTGTTTGCTCCATCCATGTGCCAGTTCTGATACCACTGAACTGCTTCATCGATGCAATCTTCGAGTTGCACATCTGTGACTTCCACGTTGACAACTGGTGCACCCAGTCGACGTAGAATCCAGTCAGCAAGTTCCTGTTTGGTATTTGGTAGTGGCATCTACTTTCCTTGTTTCAATATTTATTTCGTCACTAAAAGATCAAAACAATCACATTTACCCTATGTGATTGTTGGATTGCCAACTGCGAATTCGCCATTGTCTCCAACGTTCGCGTTGTATTGAAAAACGCCAGTTCCTGAAAGAGTTTGATCTCGTTGAATACTTCCACTAGATTCTGAATTGTAGGCAGTGAAATTGTCATTTGTTGCGCCATTTAAAGCAGAACCTCTGTTTTCGAGAATTAACAAACCGTGTTCGTAGTCAACGAGATCACGTGTTCCGATAGCAAGAACTCTCCAACCATCATCTCCGGTGTCAGTTCCAAATCTCAAACGAACCTCGTGTCCTTGAACAGTGTTGATTCCGTCTGAATCAACAATTGCTGTACCTGGAGCTGCACCTGTATCCTGAGTGATCAAACGATATAACTGAGCGTATGTCAATCTGTTGTTCGAAGCACCATACAATGGAGCATCTGAACTTTCGACTGCAACAACAATGTCCGTCGTTCCTGTCCCACCCCATTGTCTCCCCTCATCATCGTCGAATTGAACGCCAGCAGTACCCGTGANCCAGAATCCAACCTCAAGTANATTTCTTGGATTGGTTGTNATTCCAGCATCTTCCTGCCTGAGAGTTTCTGAGTCCCAAGAAGGTACATCGGTGTGATCTGAATCGATGACTCTCCAAGTGATCGCTGCTGCGTCGTTCTTGAAAAATGCTTGACCATCTGTTAGGGTTGTTGTATTACCATCTGATGCAACGCCTGAATGTCCTGGAATGCTTGCGCTTCCACCTCCACCGCCAGTTTGTCTCTCTTGAATGTATTCAGAGTCAATCAAATTNNTGATAGTGTCAGAATCCAACATTCCAGATGAAGTGAGTCTTGAAGAAATTTCTCTACCAACCCAATCAGAGTCAACATATGGATTGGAAACTGAAAGAACCCAGTCTGAATCAACTGATCCAGTTCCAAATGTGTTTTTATCGATGACTGCTTGAATGTAGTCTGAATCAATCAGACCAGTGACGTAATCAGAATCTAGAGCACCAACAACCGAATCTACATATGCTTTGTTTGTCAATTGGTTTGGATCAGTGATAGAAGCTGTTTCTGAATCCCAGATTGTCACTTTGGCATTTCTGTCGCCCAACATGATGTTGTAGCTACCTGTCGCCCTCGCGTTTTCTCCAATTGCAACAGAAGCAATGAAAATTGCTCTCGCGTTTGCGCCAATGGAAATTGCTGAAGTTCCCGCAGAATTCGAAGATCTTCCGATTGCAATTGAATCGGGACCAGTACTTGCGTTGGCGTTTCTTCCGATCGCGATCGCGTTTACCTGAGAAGAGTTTGCATAGAAACCAACCGCAACAGAATAGTTCCCAGAAGAACATGCACTGTCGCCAATTGCAATGCCGCTTTCAGCAGTTGAATTGGCATCATGACCAATACTGATTGTTCTCAGTCCATTCGCGATTGCTGCATCACCAATTGCAAGTGAACCAGTTCCATCAGAAGAAGATCTGTTACCAATTGCCACACCGTTTGCATTGTCAGCATTGGCTCGATCACCTATTGCGATCGCAGAAGCTGCGTTTGCAATTGAATTTGAACCGATTGCTACATTAAATCCGTCAAGTGCCCCAGTTCTTACAAAAGCCGATNTGCCTAATCTTACAATATCTGAATCTAAATCAAAACGATTTCGTACGAAATCTGAATCAACGAAACTGAGTTGTGAAATCTCACCTCTCAACAATGCAAGATCTGAATCAGATGCTTGTTTGATTGTCAATCTGATGTATTCAGAGTCGGAAAGGTTATTGAGTCTTAAAGTGATCAAANTGTTAATTTCATCGGAATCGAGTTCAGCAAGACGAGCAAGAACCCAGTCTGAATCAACTTGTGGATTGGCAACTGAAAGAACCCAGTCACTGTCAACCGAAGAAACCTGCGAAAGAACGTAGTCTGAATCAACTGATCCAGTTCCAAATGTGTTTTTGTCAATGACTGCTTGGATGTAGTCTGAATCAATGACTTTCTGAATTGATTGCAAAGTGCTGTCAGAGTCGAACATAGAACTAAAGTTCGAACCTTTGTTCGCTGAAGAAACAATGTAATCTGAGTCCAACCAATTTGAAACAGAAGTTCTGATGCTGTCAGAGTCGAACATTCCTGCGCCAACTGAATCGACATATGCTTTGGTTGCCAACTGGTTTGGAAGAGTCACATACGAAGCATCAGAGTCAACGACCGTGACAACTTGACCATTGCCAAGACGAATTTCTGAATCACCTGCAACTGCAGAGTGACCAAGCGCAACAGAGTCAACTCCAGATGCGACTGTGTTTGCACCGATTGCAATACCTGCAGATGCATCACTGTCAACTCTTGCATTCGAACCAATGGCGATTGAGGTAACTGAATTTGCATTGACATTTGCACCAACAGCAACTGAGAACTGCAGTGCTTGTGTGCCACTTGTTCCAATCGCGATTGACTGAAGATATGCAGTCGAGTTTCTGCCGATGGCAATTGAACCTTCGTTGAAAATAGCATCTGTTGCTTGTGCATTGATACCGATGGCAACTGTGTTTGTTCCACCAGAAGCACTTGAACCAATTGCGACACTGTTTGGATATGAAGATGCTGACAAAAGGTTGACAACATCATCTGAGTCAAGTTGTGATTGATTTGAGATAACAACACGAAGATCCGAATCAAGACCATCAATCTCGCCTCTCAACAATGCAAGATCAGAATCAGATGCTTCTTTGATTGCCAATCTAATGTAATCGGAATCAGACAGATTCTCTAATCGTTGAGTAATCAGATTGTGGATTTCGTCTGAGTCAAGCTCGCCGATTCTTGCGAGCACCCATTCAGAGTCAACTTGTGGATTGGCAACTGAAAGAACCCATTCGGAATCAACTTGATTGACCGGAATCTGGTTCAAGACCCAATCTGAGTCAACTTGTGGATTGGCAACTGAAAGAACGTAGTCTGAATCAACTGATCCAGTTCCAAATGTGTTTTTGTCAATGACTGCTTGGATGTAGTCTGAATCGATGAGCGACAGTGCAGTTTCGGAATCGAAAGTTGAAATCGCGTTGATTCGTGCAGTAACCCAATCACTGTCAACATTACCAGATAAATCAAGAGAAGAGATCTCAGTTCTGATCAGCGCAAGATCAGAATCAGATGCTAACTTGATTTGATTGTTTACGAAATCTGAGTCAACTGTGCCATCGCCTGCCCCGAATGAATTTTTGTCAATGACTGCTTGGATGTAGTCTGAATCAATGGTGATTCGAACAGAAGCAGCAACATCATCAGAGTCAACTGTTGTCATATCAACAACTTTTCTTGCTGAACTAACAATGTAATCTGAATCAACGATTGCTTTGACATCGTCTGAGTCGAGATACGACTGTGCTGAGATTTGCGAATTGACGAAATCGGAATCGACTTTTCCATATTCTTGAGCAGTTCTGATCACCCAATCTGAGTCAACCTGATTGACTGGAATTTGATTGAGAACCCAATCTGAGTCAAGGTGTGTTTGTTCTGCGATTCTTGCAAGAATCCATTCAGAATCTGCAAATCGAGAAGCGATTGAATTGACATAACTTGCAACAAATTCAGAGTCAGCGAGATTAGTCATTCTTTCAGAAATCAGGTTTGTGATTTCATCGGAATCGAGTTCAGCGAGTCTTCTGATCAACAAATCTGAATCAACGTGCGTGTCTTCGAGATAAGCAATTCTTGAAATGACTGGTGCAAACTGTCTATCAATGAAGTCTGAATCAATCAGACTCTCGAAGACAGGAGGAAGCGCAAGAGAGAAAATTTCACTGTCAATCAACAGCGAAGGATTGATTTCTCTAAATGAAAGTGTTCTTAAATCAGAGTCGAAGTTGACTCTCAGTTGCTGAATTGAATCGATCTTGATTTGAGAGACTGCACCATTCGTGTTTGTGATAGTCAGAAATGCGTTATCTTGAATTTCGAGACCTGAAACAATTGTTACGTCGCCGTCAGAGTCAAGGATAAGGTTTGATGGCATGTTGAACAATGTTGTCCAAGCATCTTGTAGACCTGTTGCTGGGTTAGCATTTTCTGTAGGTGCAATATCCCTACGCGCAATGTAAATAGCACTTTGACCAGCAGCCGTTTCTGCAATGACAACACTGTTCTGGAAATAGAACAAATTTGAGTTGTATCTCGGGAACCTGAAACTGAGGTTGTTGTCTGCTGCGTTTGAAACTGGTCTGACCATCTATCTTTTTTCTCTTTATTTGATATCAGTATTTATTTAGGAACGGTTAATGAACAACACACCACCGAAGTTGGAACCAAGTTCGTCTCCATTAGCGTTTGAAACAATCGCTTGTTCAAGGTTTCTCGAAGACATTATATTTTGACCCAATGATCCAGAAGTTTCTCCATTGAAAATTGCATCAGAATCACTAATCACCAAATCTTGAGTGAAGTCAAAGTCTGTCCAAGTTTGACCTGGATTCAACTCATAATAATAGACTGCTCCACGGCTAGAGTTTTCGATATAGGCTCCAACATACATGGATCTTCCATCATGAGAAAGACTAATATCAAATCCCCATCTTGCGGCTGACGACCTTCTGTTTGGTTTGGGAGCAGTTCTGATGTGATTCCAAGTGTCCCCAACGTTGTTTCGTGTGAAGATTGAAATGGCGCCGATTTGAGACACACTATTTACAGTTGCGTTTCTTCCAGAAATTACAAGAGTCAAACCATCACCAGAAATCTGGAGTTTCGAACCCCAATATGCAGAATTCCAACTAAAATCCGAGTCCACATTTGCGTCTCCAGGTTCTGGTCTTGTAATTCTGTAATCAGAGTCAAACTGACCTGTGGAACTGTTTAGTCTAAAAACAGTGGCTTCATCATTAGATGAATTGTTACCACCGTTTCCAACAACCAGTTCACTATCTCCAAACAGATCTGCATCGGTTCCAAAATACTGATTGCTGAATCTTCCATAAATTGCTTGCCTTGCATCGAAAAGAGCATTGTCACTGTCTCTTCTGAAGATCGAAATAGCTCCTCGATTCGTGCCAGCAACGTCTGAATTGGAGTTTCCAACGCAAAGAGTTCTTCCAGAATCAGAAAGATGAGTGTCGATGCCATACGATGCAAGATCTGAATCTGGGTTTCTAATAATTTGAAGAAGGTTCCAATCGCCTCTACTTGAAGAAGGGTCTCTTGTGTAGATTAAAGTTGCGCCAGTCTCACCTGCACCAGCATTAACAACGCTTATGGCAAGAGTTTTACCTTCGGAATCCATTTCAATATTTGTATTTGTGAAACTAGTACTTATTAGGCCAAATTCAGATATTGGAATTGACCATTCCGAATCAACTTCATATTGATTTGTCAAAGAATTTAGCAAGAAGGTTTCCACGGTGCCAGCATACCCATGAGTAGTAATCGCGATACTGCCATCGGTTGCCATTGCAACATCATTGCCTCTTGAAAACAATTGATCGCCAGGAAAATGCTGAAGAGCAGCTGTCACTATGGCGGCAAGATCGCTGTCTTCAAAAACCAAACGAGGAATGTTGGAAACATCGAGAGTCCAAAGACGTCTTACTTCTCGAACAGTTTGTCCATCGAGAACTCCAAGTCTAACAATTCGTCGACTATCATTAGGAGTTGGTTGAACCCATGTTCTCATTATTATTGATACTCCGCAAAGAAGATTCTTCCATTAAAATCAGCAGCGGATGGTGTGAAACCATCACTGTCAAACGCTTGAACTGTGACAATCAAATTGATTGCAGCATCTGAATCGAGTCCTGTAGATGGTGTATTTTTGTCAACTGTTGAAACAATGTAGTCTGAGTCAATTAAGTTCATCACAGCATCAGAATCAAGACCACCAGTTGAACCAAATGTGTTTTTGTTGACTGAAGTCAGAATGTAATCCGAATCGATGATTGCTTTGACATTGTCTGAATCAAGATGAACCTGAGCATCAATCTGTCTGTTGACCCAATCAGAATCAACATCACCAGTCAAATCCAAATTGTCGATTTGTGACTGGAGTGATTGAATGACCAAAGTGTCTGAATCGAGTCTTGAATTGATTGTGAAAATTCTTGCTGCTTCACTGTCGAAACGGTTGTCAAACTCAGTTCTCAGTGGGTCTGTTACAACCGCAGTCAAGAAATCTGAGTCAACAATAGAAAGAACGTATTCTGAGTCGACCAAAGACTGAATGTAATCCGAGTCAACTGCATTTTGTGCAATCAAAACGATGTCATCAGAGTCAAGAACTCTTGATTGAGTGTATTCAGAGTCAACAATGTTGACAATGTAGTTGTAGAGATAGTCTGAGTCAATGATCTTCTGAACTTCTTCCGAGTCAACTGAACGATCGTTGATCATTCGAACAACCCAATCAGAGTCTGTCACATTGTCAAGTGCATTGTTGAGATCAGCAGTGATCATGTTTGTGACATAATCAGAATCATAGAGATCGTGGATCAACGCGATGGTGTCTGAATCCAACCATCTTGCAACAATTTCTGTGATGTAGTCTGAATCAATCAGTGCTTGAATTTCTGCATCTGTCTGAACCAAGTCAGACTTGTTGACTGAAACGAACTGATCGGAAGTGATGTCGTATTCCAACAAGAAGTTTTCAGTGATGTCTGAAAGAACAAACACTGTGTTGAAAATTGTTGAACTGATGTCAGCATATGTGTATTGATTGATTGTCGCAGCAAGGTTTCTCAAAACTGCTTCGACTGCATCAGAATCATCGACAAGGTTGAAAATGATTTCACCTTGGTCAACCGCTGAACCATTCAGACCAAAACCATAGATTCTGTTCACATAGACTTCAACATCTGGATCAGAAGCGGATGATGTTGTCGAGAAACCATATCTGTGTCCTTCAGTGACATTCTGAAGAATTGAAGTTGCATCCCCAGATGAAACGCCTGTGAAAGCGATTGTCAAGTACTTGAAGTATGAATCGAAACTTATGTTTGTAGTGTTCGAAGAGAAGAGGGTTTGAAGAGTCGAACTTGCTTGAACAGGAGTATGAATATTCACATCTCTCAATTGAGCAACAGTCTTCTCGGTTTGAGTCAGAATGTGTTTTCTCAAATCAGAGTCGGCATTATCAACGTATGATTTGCGAACAACTGCATTTGCGTGCGTCTGATCAGAATCAAGCGTCAAGTATTCAACATTGCTCCAAACACCGTTCACTCTTTGGAAATAGTTCCAATCTTCAATAACTTTGTCATATGCTACAGGCAATGAAGTCTGAGTGATCACACCGTAATCAAATCCTGCATACTCGGAAATCAACCCCTGAAGGTATGTTGTTGCTGCTGGATTCAATTGAATTTCAACATAAACATTTGTCAATCCAGGAGGAATGGTGTTCAATGAAATGATGTCACCGTGCTCATTTGAATCTGAGTCGAAGTACAATCTTTCACCGATTCCGAATGAGTGTCCACCTGCCAAAGAAAGGAACAATCTGTTCTGACCTTCGTGGAGGAAACCAACTGCGCCAGTCACACCAAGTGTGTCAGCAGCAGGAGTTGTTGCATTCGAGACTGATGTGCCATATTCAACATCAATGTCAGACAACTGCTCGAATCTTAGAGCATGTTGATTTCTGAAATATGCCGTGAGATCCGAATCCCTTGATTCAAGAACTCTTACTTCGCTGTCTATTCTTTGTTCAAGTGGAGAAGAAACAACATTTTGCAAGAAATCTGAGTCCACAATATTAATGATGAACTCCGAGTCGATCAACGACTGGACATATTCTGAGTCAATCAAACCAAGAACTTGATCTGAATCAAGAGTGTGTGAACGAACATAGTCACCGTTGACAATTTCTTTGATGAAATCTGAATCAATTGCAACTTTCGCGGAGGAGACAATCGTATCAGAGTCAAGATTTGTCAGAGTCTGTTTGTTGATCGTAGCAACTACATCGTCTGAATCATAATTGTAGAATGTTTGCTTGTTGACAGTTGCCATGATGGCATCAGAGTCAATGTTTGCAACAGTGATTTTCAGTACTGTTTCAGCAATTCTGTCTGAGTCAAGATTTGAAAGTGTGTTTTTGATGATGGTTCGAACAATCGCGTCAGAATCAAGATTGTCAAGAGTATTTTTGACCACTGCCTGAAGAATTCCATCAGAATCAAAACCTGAACCTTCAGATTCGAGTGAAACGATTCGATTGATCAAATCGAGTTCTGAATCAAAAGATGAAACAAGATTCAAAAGGAAAGCAACATCAGAATCAAGACTTGCTGTGCTTGTTTGAATTGTGACATATCCATCGGAGTCGACAAACGAAACACCTGCGCCTGCTTTCAATGCTTTGACAAGAATCGACTTGCCTCTTCTTCCACCAGTGAGAGAGAAAGCATCTACCTCGAGCGTTTCTTCCACATCATCTACAGATGTGACGGACGCAGCAATGTCAACAAACTGTCTCAATGCTCCAGGAATAGGATCCCAAGAACCAAGAGCGAAAGGAGAGCCACTGTTCGGATTGATGTCTTCGTTCGCGATGAACATGAAGAATGCTGCATCATCACCAGAATTAGTTAGTGTGACGATGAGATCACTGTCAGAATCTGAAATTCCTGCGCCAAGTGCATCTCTCAAATCAAAAAGAATGATCGAGTTTCGTGGATAGTAAAGATCGTCGTTCCAAACTGGAAAACGATAGGAAAGACCTGCATTTGCACTGACGACTGGTAGATTTGCCATTTATTGAATCCCTTTTATGTATTTATTTACCAACTGTTGTCGATGGCGTTTCTCACCCAAATCGTCTGCGTTGGCAGAGCAGGGTCGTAGTCGCGAATGCATTGATACATGTAACCATCTCTGACGATAACATCACCACGTCTGTCGCCCTCTGCTCCTGATTGAGAACTTGGCGCTACTCTGTCAACATAGTTCAAATCAAACTCGTTGACTGCGTGTGGNTCGATCGTCATGTTTACGAAAAGTTCGTTGTGGTTGATTGCTTGTCCGATATACTGTGCGATACCAAACAATGGATAGTTTACAGTGATCGTTCCTGGACTTGCGTTGTCCAGATAATAGTAATTTCCTGGATCAAGTGGACCAGCAGCGCCAAAATCAGATGGTCCATAGTTTTGACCATCAGCAACTGCTGCTCTGTCAATCGTGACAACACCAACTCGAACTATCAATGATTCGTTCGTGTCATTGTCATACGTCCAAAGACCATCAGCAAGATTCAACTGAGAATCTGCTCTTGCAACTCTGTATGGATCTTCTACATCATATGTGTCGCCACGTGCTGAAGCACGCACTGGATTGTCGATGTAGATTGGCGTACCTGATCTTGTGATTGCAAAGTTTGGACCTTGGTTGATTTGTTGAGCAATGTATTGTTGAGACACTCTTCCTGAATTATCAACACCACCAATGGCTCCGATTGGAACAACCATTTCAAGCATGCCTCTTTCTTTTGCAGTCAACTCACTGAATTTCTGATCAATCCTTTGAACCAATTCTCTTTTGTGCGAGTTGAGTTGTGTCATGTAAAGATCTTTGAGTTCTTTGACTTTTTTCTCAAAAACCTCTGGATCGAAATCTTTTCCTGCTGGACCTTGTGGACCTTGTTCTCCACGTGCTCCCTGTGGACCAACTGCGCCTTGTGGACCGACTGGCAATGCCATCCATGGACCCCATGGATTTGTGACGTCTTCTGAAACTTGAAAACGATATCTGTCATTCTCTACGTCGAACTCATATGCAGGGAACTTGCCAGGATCACCTTTGTCACCCTTTTGACCTTGCGTTCCTGATGGACCAACGAGAAGTTGTTTTTGTGATTCAGTCAGATCGTGCCAAGTGAGTGTGTCGCCTTTTTCACCCTTCTCACCTTTCTCTCCTGCTGGACCAACTGGACCAGTTTCGCCGATAAGACCTCTCTCACCCTGTGGACCTGCTTCACCGATTGGACCAACTGGACCTTGCTCGCCGATCAATCCTCGTGGACCACGAAGAGTTTCAATCTGCTCCTCGGTCAACATATCAAAAGTGAAAGTTTCGCCCTTTGGTCCAACTGGACCTGTTTCTCCGATTGGACCTTGTTCGCCAATCAGACCACGGTCGCCCTGCTCGCCTTGTTCACCTTTCAGGTCAATCCATTCGCAGAACTGAGGAAGAACATCGCCTGTCTCTTCATTGATGAGATTGGCAGTTTGGAAACGAACCTTTGTTCCGTCAACTTCAAACATTGGCATTGGACCGATTGGACCACGATCACCTCGATCACCCTTATCACCGTCCTTGCCTTCGAACCCTGTTGGACCTCTGAACTCTGGGTCAGATTTCAACTGCTCATAGAGTCCACGCACTTCAGAAAGGAACTCTTCTTTGATCTGGTTCCCTTGAACGTCAACGTATTCAACAAGTGTCTTTATGTCTTCACTTAGCAATCTTTGCACGGATCTCTTCCATTAATGCGAAATATTCTGGGTCATCATTCTCGACAACGTCAGAGGTATTTATTTCTAGACTGTCAGCCTCTTCAGACAACTCGATGCGATGGGTTTCTGGGATTTTTTCTTCGACCATTGGCATCTCTGGTTCATATGAGTTGAACAAACCTTGCTCGACGTCATCTTGGGATTTGAGTTGTTCTTTCTCGATTTCATCCATAATCTCGGCATCGATTCTTGCGATGTCTTCTTCGTTCTGACCAAGGATGACTTTGCGAATGTATTGAATGGAGAAGTATTTGCCAGCATACTCTGAAGCATCACGCAACAAGTTCAACTGATCTGTCAACAACTCAATCTGCTTCAACTCCTGGAAATGAGTATCCTGAAGGAAATCATATGAGATGTATTGACGCATCTCTTCAAACTCAGCTGCAGTGCAAACACCCTTCAACACCAACTGAATGCGAAGCACTTCATTGAACAACTCACCAAACTGCTTGCGCAGTCTCTTGACGAACTTGCTGAACTTCACCTCGTCACGAGAGATGTCAGAAGCACGACCGAGTTGAAAGTTGTTGTCCTGATTGATTCGAGAGATCGGCACATTCAGTGACTGATACAACTTCTCTTTGAAGTAGTTGAC
>JGI26088J50261_1001114_pt1 | contig 14969 bp, 8 predicted proteins | sample SaaInl1SG_22_DNA_FD_50261 | JGI IMG/M metagenome (IMG submission 50261)
AAAGATTCTCTATAAAAGTCGTTGAGAATCAGGCAAATAACCAAATGCGATGCATTCGCAAGTGGGCCTATTTTGGCTTGAGAGCCACGGGATACAGACTCGTGTGTTGGCACAGTCGCGCATGCATCGAGGTCTCCTCCGATCGCAAACGGTATCTATTAGAGCGATCACAGCAGAATTAATTGTGGAATTTGATTACGAAATAAAGATCAATAGCCAATATTTATCTATGGTATTTATAAATCTAAATATACAATCGATAGGAGGCGTATAGATTGTACTCATCTATCAATAAGCATTTCGGGTTGGATCCTGAAATGTGAAAAAACCAGAGGAGTATGAACAATGACAGAGACAGCAAAATGCCCTTTCATTCATGGTGCGGTCACAACACCGAATATGGGCACACAGAACAAGGATTGGTGGCCCAATCAATTAAATCTCGACATCTTGCGCCAGCATGATGTGAAGAGTAATCCGGTGCATGGCGAAAATTACCGAGACGCGGTCAAGTCCTTAGATCTCGGCGCCGTCAAAGCGGATATCAAAAAAGTTTTGCGCGATAGCCAAGATTGGTGGCCTGCAGATTATGGCCATTACGGACCTTTTTTTATCCGCATGACCTGGCACGCCGCTGGAACTTATCGGACTGGAGACGGCCGCGGTGGCGCCGGTACAGGTGCCCAGCGTTTTGCGCCACTAAACAGCTGGCCGGACAATGGCAACCTCGATAAGGCGCGTCGTTTGTTGTGGCCAGTCAAAGAAAAATACGGCAACACGTTGAGCTGGGCTGATTTGATCGTACTAGCGGGTAACGTAGCTGTTGAAGACATGGGCGGGCCAAACCACGGGACGGCACTTGGCCGGACCGATATCTGGCATCCAGAGAAGGATATTTATTGGGGCGCTGAGGACCAATGGCTGGGTGACAGTCGCTACAGTGGTACCCGTCAAGACCTTGAAAATCCCCTGGCGGCGGTACAGATGGGTCTGATCTACGTCAACCCAGAAGGCCCTAATGCGAACCCAGACCCTGCTTTGTCGGCGCAGGATATCCGCGAAACTTTCGCTCGTATGGCGATGAATGACGAGGAAACTGTGGCTTTGGTCGCCGGTGGTCACACCTTCGGTAAGTCACACGGCAATGGCCCCGCCGACGCCGTTGGTCCGGAGCCAGAAGGTGCACCGATGGAAGCCATGGGCTTTGGCTGGTTGAGTAGCCACAAATCAGGCAAGGGCATCGACACCATCACCAGTGGTATTGAAGGTCCATGGACCACCAATCCGACGCAGTGGGACATGGGCTACCTGGAGTTGCTGTTCAAGTACGAGTGGAAACTGACAAAGTCACCAGCTGGTGCGCATATTTGGCACCCCGTGAACATTGAGGCAGCAGATTTGGCTCCGGAGGTGGACGGCAGCGCCAAAGTGACGCCAATGATGACCACGGCCGATCTGGCATTGAAAGTGGATCCTGCCTACCGTGCGATTTCCGAGCGGTTTTTGGCGAATCCAGACGAATTTGGGGAAGCCTTTGCGCGTGCATGGTTTAAGTTATTGCACCGTGATATGGGCCCAAAGACCAACTATGTCGCAGGCGATTACAAGGATGCCGAATACATCTGGCAAGACCCAGTACCAGCAGGCAAGCCGTTGAGTGATGCCGATGTGGCCTCAGTGAAGAAAGCACTCGAGTCAACAGGGTTGGGCATCACTGAGATGGTCGAGACAGCATGGGCAAGTGCCAGCACATTCCGCGGTTCAGATTTGCGTGGTGGAGCCAATGGAGCACGCATCCGACTGGCTCCTCAAAAGGACTGGGATGTGAACAAGCCTAAGCAATTGGCAAAAGTGCTTGCAGCCTATGAAGTCGTCGCTGCTCAAACAGGAGCGAGTGTTGCTGATGTGATTCTCATTGCTGGTGCGATGGCGATTGAGAAGGCCAGCGGTGCCAAAGTGCCAGTGACAACAGGTCGAGGAGACACCACCCAAGAGATGACAGATGTTGACTCGTTTGCCTTGCTTGAGCCTCGAGCGGACGGCTTCAGAAACTACTGCGAAAAAGAGTTCGCCGTAAGCCCTGAAGAGATGATGTTGGATAAGGCCCAGTTGCTTGGTCTGTCACCCAAAGAAATGACGGTATTGGTTGCTGGATTGCGCTCTCTAGGCGTCAGCAGCTCAGGTCAGGGTCTCTGGACTGACGGTACCACGCTCGACAACACATGGTTCAAGACCCTGTTATCTATGGATGTTGAGTGGAAAGCGACTGGCTTTAACAGCTACGAAGCGAAAAACCGCAAAACAGGTCAGGTTGAGCGCACAGGATCGCGCACTGACTTGGTGTTCGGCTCTAACTCCGAATTGCGGGCAATCGTTGAGGTTTATGCGCAAAATGATGGCAAAGACAAATTCGTCACTGACTTCATTCAGGCATGGAATAAGGTAATGGACGCGGATCGTTTCGATCTCAGAGGCTTAACTCAATCAGGACCTGTCCGGGGCGTCTTGCCCCGGCCATGTTTCTTTTCAGCACATTGAACCCATTCTTCCAGTCGAATCTCTGTAGGCGTGATGCTAAAGCGGCTACACTTCGTACATGCAACTGAATTCCCCTCAAATTGAAGCGGTGACCGCACCGTCGTCGAATCTGCTTGTGATCGCAGGTGCTGGTTCGGGTAAAACCCGTGTGCTCGTTGAGCGGATGGCCTATCTCATGCGTGAGCACCATTTGTCTCCCCATGCTCTGTTGGCAGTGACCTTCACCAATAAGGCAGCACGTGAAATGCGTGAGCGGCTTGAACAGTCTGTCGGTCGGTCGCTGCATCAAATGTGGGTCGGCACGTTTCACGGTCTGGCGCATCGGTTTTTGCGCGCGCACTGGAAAGATGCAGGTTTATCAGAGCAGTTTTTGATTCTCGATTCCGATGATCAAACACGGATGTTGAAGCGTTTGATTGCAGAACGGCAACTCGACGACGCGAAATTTAAGCCCCGGGGTGTGGCGAGCTTTATCAATGGATGCAAAGACGAAGGTCAGCGCCCCCACCATTTGCAAACCGGGCGAGACTATTATCACGACACTCTGGTGGCATTGTATGCGGAATATGATCGCCAATGCCGGGCGCAAAATCTTGTCGATTTTGGTGAACTGTTGCTGCGAACCTTTGAAACGCTGCGCGACCACTCAGCACTTTTGATGCATTACCAAAGCAGGTTCCAACACCTCTTGATCGATGAGTTTCAGGACACCAACAGCATCCAATATGCTTGGGTGCGGTTGTTGGCCGGCCCACAAACCGCTGTCATGGCGGTGGGTGACGATGATCAGTCCATTTATGCGTGGCGTGGTGCTCGAATTGAGAACATTCACCGCTTTAGAGATGATTTTGCTCCAGTTCAAACCATTCGCCTCGAGCAGAATTACCGTTCTACAGAAGTGATTTTGCGTGCAGCCAACGCGGTGATTTCCAACAATACAGATCGCTTAGGGAAAGAACTTTGGACCGACCGAGGATTGGGTGACGCCATTTCACTTTACGCGGCCTTTAACGAACAAGATGAAGCAAGGTTCGTGGCCAATCGAATTGCATCCCATGTTGACCAGGGTGGGCAATACCAAGAGCTTGCCATTCTGTACCGATCAAACGCGCAGTCACGTGTCTTAGAAGATGCTCTGTTGCGTGCGGCAGTTCCTTATCGGATCTATGGTGGTCAGCGTTTTTATGAGCGACTGGAAATCAAAAATGCCCTGATGTATCTCCGGTTAGTGCAAAACCGCTTGGATGACACAGCCTTTGAACGTGTCATCAATGTCCCTCCTCGAGGCATCGGTGAGCGCACGGTAGAGCAAATCCGTGACACGGCACGGGACGAGGGATGTGGTTTGTGGGAAGCGGCGCGCCGATTGATGCAAGGCGGTGGTTTGTCGGGTCGTGCAAAAACCGCAGTAGCCGGATTCGTGGAGCTGATTGAGACCCTTGATCAGCGCGCCGTGACTCTTGATCTTGCTGACTTGGCCCGTGACGTGATTGATCAAAGTGGTCTGTTAGCCTATCACGGGTCGGAGAAAGGAGAGCGTGGCCAGGCGCGTGTAGATAACTTGAATGAGTTGGTTAGTGCTTGTCGCGCGTTTGAGCCCGAGGAGGAAGAGACCTCGGTGTTGTTGCAGTTTTTGTCGCAAGCGAGCCTCGATGCTGGCGAAACGCAAGCCGATCCAGACGACGATGCAGTGCAGTTGATGACCCTACATTCGGCCAAGGGTCTCGAATTCCATAAGGTTTTCTTGGTGGGTGCTGAAGAAGAGTTGTTCCCGCATCGAATGAGTATGGACTCGCCCGGGGGTCTCGAGGAGGAACGCAGGCTCGCCTATGTTGGGATCACGCGTGCGATGGTGCATTTAACGGTAACTTATGCGGAGTCCCGACGTTTGAATGGACGCGACCACTATGGACTGTTGTCGCGATTCATCAAAGAAATCCCATCGGATTGCATNGAAGAAGTGCGACTCGAATCGCAGGTCTCGCGACCGTTTTCGGCTAGCAGTTTTGGCGCCCGCCCAGTCGAGCGCCCACCACGGCACCCACGCTTTCAGGAATGGCAAGACACCACTGACGAAGGCCTGGGTTTTGGTATGGGATCCCGTGTCGATCACGGTTTGTTTGGCGAAGGCGTAGTGATCGGTTTCGAGGGCAGTGGCCCGCAGATGAAAGTGCAAGTTCGATTCGATGAGTCGGGAAGCAAGTGGCTGGTGATGCAATATGCGAAGCTGGTGCCCCTCGGCTGAGGGGCGCCGCTTAGTTTGAGTGGCCCGGCACTTGTCGGATGCGCCCGTTGGCATCAATCGCGACAAAGACGAATCGGGTTTCGGTGGATTTGTAGCTTTCTTTACCGTGTTCGGTGATCCAAACCTCAATTCGAATCTGCATCGAGGATCGCCCGATATCCTCTAACTCGCCATAAATTGAGACTTCTGATCCCACAGGGACAGGTGCAACAAAATCGACGTTATCTAAAGACACGGTTGCGCACCGGCCACCGCTGGCCTGCATTGCAATTTGTGCTGCCGCCTGATCCATTTGATCCAGCAACCATCCGGCGTAGATGTCACCGAGCGCATTGGTGAACCGCGGATGGGCAATGACTCGAAGAATCAGCTCGCCTTCGGGATTGGGCTCTTGTTCATCAAAATCCACGTCGTTCCCTTTTTGTTGTCTGTGGGTGATTGCAGTCTAACCTGTCAATCGGTTGCTAAAAAGCGTTCGAGACAACTGTCCCGGCGCGTTGGCGTCGCCAATGCACGTGTCAATTGCTGTTGACTGGCAAACAAGGCCACAGATTTTTTGGCACGTGTCAATGCGGTGTAGAGCAATTCACGTGTGGGCCGATACAGGCTTTGCTCTGGAGGCTCTGGGAGACACACCAACACCTTCTCGAATTCAGAGCCTTGTGATCGATGAATGCTCAGTGCGTAGGCATTCTCTGGGTTGGCAATTTGGCGCAGCGGGATGACTTGGTTTGTTCCAGTGATCCAGACGTCGGGGTTGGTGCTTGCATGCGCCGTTACATAGGCCCCGATATCACCATTATAAATGCCAAGCGCCGGTTGATTTTCGGTCACCAGAATTCGGTGTCCTCGGCCATCGAGGCCGCGATTGACTGCCTCTTGGCAGATCAGCCGATTGACCCAATGACGGCCGCCTACCCCATGACTGATGCTGGTTAGACACTGAAAATTTGGCGTCACTCTGGATTGTTCGGCAGCAACAGCATCAAAGTAGTCGCGGTACCCTTCGATCAGATGCGTGGCCAGAGCGTCTTCTTCACCGGGCTGAAGCCACACAATTTGATGGTCGTTAAGTGCCTCGGTGAATCCTTGAAGATCACCGGCCAAACACAGGTCTTGGATGGTGTTCAGGGCGACACTGTCATCTGTTCTGTGGCGGCCTGTCAGAACAAATCGATCGTCTGCAAACGCAGTGGACAGCGCCATGGTCGAAAGCACACTCCCCGCCTCTACACTTGCCAATTGGTAAGGATCGCCCATCAAAATCAGATGCGCGTCGCGGTGCAAGCCAGTTAATAGACGATCCATCAAATCCAGCGAGACCATCGATGCTTCGTCGACCAAGACCAGATCATAGCGGTCCAGCTGATCCAATTGACGGTGAATTGTGGTTGCCGTGAGTTGAAGATCGGGCCGTGATGCGTCGGGCATTCTGGAAAGCGCGCTGTGAAACGCCTCGGTGAGTCGAACCGCAGCTTTACCTGTCGGGGCCATTAAAGCCACGGCGACCGGTTTGGTTTGCTGCATCTGCTTGTATTTAGCCACCACAATTGCAGCAGCGGTGTGGTTTTTCCGCTCCCAGGGCCACCGAGTACCATCGCCAGTTGCCGAGACAGCGCACCTGTGATGGCCTGTTGCTGTGATGGATCGGCATCTGGCATCAGATCTTGCGGGTCCACGGAGTTCGTCTGCAACACGGCGCATCGAGCTTTTAGGTTGCGGGCCACACGGGACTCCTGTGCGTGATGTCGGTGCGTTTGCAACCAGTGATCAGTGACACGCAACGGGACGGTCTCAGTGCCCTGCATTGCCCATGGACTACTCTCCCATACGGCGAGCTCTTGATTGTCGAGGGCAATAGCGGTGTGTCCATCCTGGATTTGGCGCAACAGTCTGCGAACTGCGGCTGTCAGTGCGACAGGTAATCCATCGGCAAGCAACTGATGGATGAGCGCCTGTTCAGTGTGATGTTGCATCAAGGCATCCTTCGGCAATAGACAGCATCGCATGGGCTTCCATTGGGCGCGACCAAACCCCTTCCACAGGCCCATCAATACCTCGTGCAAACAAATACACCACATCACCCAGATGTTGCTCGGGGTCATAGTTGGGAAGCCGCTGTTGTAGCCATCGATGCAGCGCCAGAGCATAGATTGCCGCTTGGGTTTGGTAATGCGATGTGGTCATGGCATGGTCGATGGCGTTGGTCGTGTAGTGCACCCCACGATCGCCTAATCTATTGGTTTTGTAATCCAGAACGTAATAGCGCCCATTTGCTTCGTAAACCAAATCAATGAAGCCGTTGAGCTGGCCAGTCAGCGGCATGGATGAGCCTACGATGGGATCATTCCACCAGGATAGGGCCTGGAAGTGATCGAGAAATTGATCCAGTGTCAGTGTGTCTGCAAATGGCAATTGAAACTGCGGCTCGGCACGTAGCATCGCGGCCGGACAGGTCGCCAACTGCATTCCCCCTGGTAAGACCACCTGCCGAATGGCTTGAATCCATGCCAGCATGTCCTCGAGATATGAAATTTCCAGATGATTTGGCCAGTGCGTTTTTAAATACGCAGTAGTTATCGGACTCTTGGGCTGCCTGGCGCTTTGTTCCAGAATCGCGTGCACAAAGTTGCCGGTGGCTGTGCCGCCTGGAATGCCATGCCAAGCCGCAGCCTCTGTTTCCATCGGCAGTGGCAAATCGCTCTCGTCGGATGCGCGCGTTGGGTGTTCGTCATCGTGTTGTTGTCGTACCAGGCTTGAATAGCTGCGTACAAACCAACTCGGCGCATGGGAGCGGTTGAGAGGCGTTAGTGGTGCCACCGGCACTTTGGGTGGTTCGAGGCGCGAGGTTGCTGCGGGGAGGTTGAAACGTTGGTGATCGGGTCCAAGGGCATCGATTGATCGACCGGCCAGTAATGCAGACACAGCGGATCTGTCGGCGGGCTCTGCGACGAAGACCGCATGTTCCGCTCGCGTCAGAGCAACATAAGCCAGCCGATGCCCATCCTGAATCAGGTCCTCATTGGCTTTGGGCTGACTCTCGGGTCGAAAATCCAACACCAAGCCTTGGTCTGAACAATAGCTAAAGACCCGGTCGCTGGAATCAGCTGATTTAAACGACAGGCTGCCAGCGAGGATGACTACGGGGTACTGCAATCCCTTCGCGCTGTGGACTGTGGTGATCGTGACGACCCCATCGCGATTCGGTGCTCTTGGCTTTTCATTGTCGGGAGATTTGGTCTGATCTGTTGCTTGATGTGCCCACCAACGGGCCGCCTCGAATGGCGTCAGTCCTTTGCCGCTGGCACCGAAAATCTCAAGGCATTGCGCCAGCGCCATCCATCCAGACAACCCGTCCGTGTCATGTGGCAGGCGTTGTCTACTTTGATAATGGCTGAACAAAATACCCAGTGCAGCGGCAGGACCCTCGCGGTACCAACGTGCGCGTGCGTCCAGTAGCTGATCTTGCAATGCTATGAAGTCGGGGTGTTGTTGCACAGTTCCTTCACCAAGCAACGACAAACCAACTAATTGTGTCGCTGCAGCCGAGCTGACGATGCCGATTTCATCTGGGTTGGCGATGGCTTCAAGCAGGTGCACCATCTCCCGAGACAAAGGGTCTGAAAATACAGACCGTTGGTCTGCGTAATGAAAGCTGACGCCTTGAATGCGTCCGGCTTGTTGAATCTTGGCCGCGACTTGCCAGCTGTCAACCAGCACACCGATGTGCCCACCCCGCAGAGGCGTGTTGCCGACACAGAGCCGATTGGTGGCGCCAAGACTGATCAACTGCGCGGTGAGGTGTGAGACACCCTCGGGATCAAGCGCCGGACACCAGTTGAAGCCTTTTAAAGTCTGACCATCAAGCGACAGCGGCTGCAGGTCCTTTTTACCGGTGTGGATCGGCATGCATTCCAAGGTGTCCCCGACAGGCAAACAATTGTCATAGAGCTGGTTCAGCCCATTGACTACGGTCTCAGTGGATCGGTAGTTAGTGTCTAGTGACCACTGATGTGTCGTCGGCAATGCGTCGCGGATCTGATAATAAAATTTCGTATCAGCTCCACGAAATCTGTAAATCGCCTGCTTTGGATCCCCAACAAAGACCATCAGACGACCTATCTCGTCTGGGTACAGGTGATCAAGCAGTGCCCATTGGTCTCTGTCGGTGTCTTGGAATTCATCGACCAAAATCACGCGATGGTTGGGACGAAGTGATGGATCGAGTCGAATCGCGACTGTGGCTGCTAGGCCAATAATCTGGTCTGGATGCATTTCACCTTGGGCTGCGAGCGAGGTTTGAAATTGTCGTTCGACTTGGCGTAGGGCAAATGCCACAAAGGCGCTTTGACAGGGTGTGGGCTGGATCAGGTCAAGCCACGGTTGGAACAGGGGATCGTCTTTGGCCTTACGCTTGAAATAGTTCACGGTGGTGCTTGAAATTGCGCCTGGGAAGGCGGCGTCGGTGGCCGCCTGGCAGTGGCTCTCAATGGTCTGGGATCGAGCACCTTTGGTCTGTTTTAGCTGTTCGATTTCAGGCGCGAGGGCCAGAGCCCGTTGTCGATGCTGCTCGGTTGTCTGTGACAAATCTGGTTTGTCGAATCCATCAGGATGCCATGTGGTTGCTCGATTGGTGATCACTTTGGCTAAGGTGGCAAATTCTTTTGCTGATCCGAGCGTCGACCGGAATAGCGTGGGGCAAGTAGTTTCATTGAGAAGCTCGCGGTACACATCCAGCGCGGCATCTAAAAGTAGGCCTTCTGTGTTCTCATTCATCGGCCTCGCATGAATACCCACGGAAGGCCCCAGCTCTCTGAGAACGTGTAAGGCAAAGCCGTGGATGGTGAGAATGGTCACCTGGTCCAGCCGCCTCAATGCTGCGTAAAGACGCTGCCGTGTCAGCTCCTGTGTCGTGGATTGCAACGCGCCAGACAGAGCGTCTCGGAGTCGTGCTCTGAGTTCGCGGGTCGATGCACGAGTGAAAGTCATCAACACAAAGTGCTCTGGTTGGATGCCCTCATCTGCAAACATTTTGACCGCCAATTGCATCAGGTTGTGCGTTTTTCCCGTTCCGGCACTGGCCTCGATGAGGTGCCGGCCTTGGCTTGGGAAGTTATCAAGATCAAAACGCATTACGTGGGGCCCCAACACGTAATTGAATCAACGGGATCACTAACTCGCGCACCAATTGAAGGTGCTTTTGTTTCACTTCTGGATCGTGCGCAAATAAACGCCGGTAGTGTGGTTTATGCAACAATGGCGGCGCGCTCCAGTGCCAATCAATGACTTGATCGGGATCGGCATGCAGCGCCTCTGCATGCTGAATGGCCAGTGGCGCGATCAGAGGACAAGGCGTGTCGTTTGCATGGCTCAGGGCATCACACCAACGATTTAGAAGTTGTTTTGCATCGGCCTGAGGCATCGGTGCAATGCGATGAATTTTGTTGTCGAAGGTCACCAGATCAATGGCCTCACAGTCAGGATCTACTGCAAAACACAATAACGCATCCACTAGCGCACTGAGTGTGCGGTGCCGATTGGGTTTGTCGTCTGTCGTTATGCGTGGCACCGAGGGCATTGGTAAGCCGGTCAAAGTGATTTGGCAGCACCCGAGTTCAAGTGCGGTAAACGGAAATTCAGGACCCTGCATGGCTTTGGCCAGACGGATATTTTCGGGCGTAAACCCATCCGCGATCGATGCATCCAAGTCCGCTGGAAACTCAGGATGGTGTTTCACCCACGCCACGATTGACTCAGCGCGCCCACTGTCCAAAAACTGCGCTTTCAAGCGGTACTTGTCGAGGGGGGACAATTGCAGCGGCTCTTGTGCCAGTTGGTCGTCAGGCGGACTGCGTAATGCTGCTCCTTTGGCGCGTAAAAACGCACCGGCTGGATCTTGTACGCTCTGCAGCAGGTCATTCCGGGTCCAGACTGATCGAGGTGTTGAATTGACCGTCATTCGGATTGGATCCTGTTCTACAGCGGGCACCATGCTAAGCCCAGTGGGCAGTTTGGTAATCCATCGGCTTTGACCGGCTGGATCGGATTGCAGGGCGGACAGTAGCGCGCTTACACCTGCCCCTGGAAGCTCATGCTTGAGACTGATCGGGTGCTCACCTTGCCAGCTGATCCAAAGGTGCGACTCGGTATTCAGGACGATGTCGAGTAGTGCTTGCCGTTCGGCATCGGCCGGGATCAGGTCGCCACTTCTGGGATGTTGCTGAATCAAATTCCATGCATGCACCCCACGTTCACTAGGAAATGTGCCGTCATCAGCGCCAAGAATCGCCACAACCGACCATGGCATCATGCGAATCGTTTGCGGTGAGGTTACTGAGAGTTGGTCATTGACAGCGACGGGTCGAGAGAGCCCGGCATGCTGACGCATTTCGATGGCCGCCATGAGTAAGCGAAAGTCTATTGTTTGTTGTGCGGCAAATGTCGGAATCGGCGGGCAGTTGAGGGTTTTTAATTGGCCAAGGCTGAGAATCTGTAGGCACTGAGTGAGTTGTTCGACCGCATGCTCTGCTTCCAGAGTTTCGGGGATCGCGAGCACTGCCTCGATAGCTTCCAAGACGGCCAGTACGGCATCGAGACGTGTGCTTTGTTCGAGTGACTCGGTGGGTGTCGCCTCGGCTTCAATGTGCACAGGGGTGTCGATCAAAAGCCCGCGAAGCAGTCTTGATTTGGCGGCTTTGAGACTGTGCTTGTGTCCGTCTAGCCCACGCCGTGCACCTGCTGCAATTAGCCAACCTTCGATGCGTCGTATGTCGCGATCGGTCAATGAAAAGGAATCCTTGACCGCGTCAATGGCGAGGAATCTGAGTACGCGATTGGCGCGAAAGCCGGACCTCCTCGCCTCGAACAACAGAGTCAAGCAGGCATCATGCAGGGATTGCGCGATCAGCGGATCCATAGCGGTAGGGAGGTGATATTGTGTGTCCAGATCGTTGAATAGCCGTTGAACCAGGGGTCCATAAAGCCCGGGATTGGGCGACACCACAGTCACCTCGGCAAGGCTGCTTGATGGGTTCGCGTTGAGATAGCGCATCAGCCATGATTTCAATGCCTCAACTTCCTGTGTTGGCGAAGTGGCCGCAACAAATTGCAGTGAAGCATCTGGTTCGATGGATGCGGGCGCTGTGGTGTTGATGAACAGTGCATGTTTTAGCTGTGACAGCGCATCAGAGCGTCCAGCCAAGGGATCACAGTAGCCGTCTGTGATCTGTTCGGCGCTGAGTTGACGCAATAACCGGGCTTTTTCCGCGCCCAGATCTGCTAGTAACGAATGGTTCAGCTCAAGCTCCGGCGCACGATCCAGAAACCAGGCTTCAGGTGACGGAGAGTGCAGTAACATGGTGACAGGTTGCGATAGTTGGCAGCGTTGAAATATAGACCATGCCGATTCAGACAGTCTGTCTGGCGCAAACACAAAAACGCGGGCCACAGTGTCCATATTGACGGGCCTCTGGCCTGTCGCCAGCTCAAGCAACCGGTGATGCGGTTGATCACTGAGCTGCGCAGCGACCTGTCGCCAAAAATCCGCCTGCCAATGTGGGCCACAGGCTGGGACGACTTGCCCGCGTTCCCAAGCGAGGAGCCAGTCGGGTCGTTCGCTGAGGTATGCGTTGAAAATCTCAGCCAAAAGCACACATTGCGGCACAGAATCATCGGCTGACAAGTCAGGGTGAGCGGCATGCCAGCGTGTGGCGATGGACCAGAAGAGTTCGTTCGTTAAGTCGACCTCTGGGTCGTGCGGGCACATTTCCAGCAAGGCCTGCGAGACAGTCAAGAATCGTGTATTCGCGAGTCCACCGAGTGCGCTCGTCAGATGCTTTTGCAACCAGCGGCCGGTGTCACGATGGCTGACAATGATCCAGTTTTCGGCCAACGGTGACCCAGGGTGCGGTTTCTGCATCTGGCGAGTCAGTAGTTCGCACAATACGGTCAATTCATTGGAGACAATTGCTTGCATCAATCAGCTTGTGACTCCTTTCACACTTTACGCACCCAACACCAACACGTCAGACTATAACGGAAGGATGGAGAATTTGCTGTGACACACCCACTGGTTGTAGACGACACGCGCATTGCGCAAATGAAGCCACTGATTACGCCAGCTATTTTGCTGGAAGAGTTTCCAATGACGGAGGCCATGGTGGAGTCGGTCGCAAGAGATCGGCAGGAAATCACGGATATCATGCACGGACGCGATGCCCGTTTGTTGGTTGTGATTGGGCCCTGCTCGATTCACGATCCAGAGTCGGCTAAAGAGTATGCGAGTCGTTTGAAGCCCTTAATTGCGCAATATCAATCGTCATTGAAAATTGTCATGCGCGTGTACTTTGAAAAGCCACGTACGATCGTTGGCTGGAAGGGGCTGATCAATGATCCGAACCTCGATCAGTCGTTTGCGGTGAACAAAGGGTTACATAAGGCACGCAGTCTTCTGTGCCATTTGGTGGAACAGGGAATACCTGTCGGATGCGAGTTCTTGGACACTATCAGTCCACAATTTATCGCTGATCTTGTGTCTTGGGGTGCGATTGGTGCGCGGACGACAGAAAGTCAGATCCACCGCGAATTGGCTTCTGGCCTCTCAATGCCGGTGGGATTTAAAAATGGCACCGATGGGACTGTGTCGATCGCAACAGATGCCGTGCAAGCGGCCAGTCACCCACACCATTTCTTATCGGTCACGAAACAAGGCGTGGCGGCGATTTTCGGGACCACCGGAAACCCTGATTGCCATGTGATTCTGCGCGGTGGCCAATCAGGACCGAATTACCAGCGTGAGGCAATTGCCCCAATTTTGGAGGTTTTGAAGTCGAAATCATTGCCACCTTACCTGATGGTTGACTGCAGCCACGGTAATTCTGAAAAAGACCATAACAAGCAGCGTCGTGTCGTGGATAGCGTGATTTCGCAACGTAAACATCCAGAGCATGGCATTTTCGGCATCATGGTGGAAAGTCACTTGGTGGCGGGGAACCAGCCATTGAAACCCAACCTTGCTGAGCTGACTTATGGCCAGTCGGTGACAGACGCCTGTATTGGTTGGGATGAGACGCTTGATGTGATCGCTCAGCTCGGCTCGTGCCCGTAGAGTGCCGGTCGCCGAGTGCATCGCCAGAAATTGCATCTGTAATCGCAATCGTAATATTTACGTAACATTTGATGGTTACAAAGGGTGGGTGCTCATGACCGAACGTTCGGTCGTTTGTCCAACTTAAAGCCCTTTGAAGGAGTTCTCCATGTTTGTTCGTATTGCTACATCTGCTGCTTTGGCAGTTGCGATGAGTACCGCCGCTGTAGCACGTGATTATGTGTCGATTGCTGGCTCATCAACTGTTCTTCCGTTCGCAACTATTGTTGCTGAGCGTCTAGGCCGTAATTTCAAGCAGAAAACACCTGTCGTCGAGTCTGGTGGGTCGTCTGTTGGTAAAAAAGGTGTCTGTGACGGAATTGGAACTGAATTTATTGATATCGGTAATGCATCTTCACGTATGAAGACTGCAGAGCTTGAGTACTGCGATAAAAACGGCGTTAAACTGACCGAAATCAAAGTCGGTTACGACGGAATTGTTGTTGCAAGCTCAAAGGCTGGTCAGAATTTGAAGATTTCATTATCAGACCTAGGCAAGGCGTTGACGGCTAAGGTGCCAAATGCTGATGCGACTGGATTTATCGACAATCCATACATGAAGTGGTCCGACGTGAACCCGGCACTTCCAAATATCGACATCCGTGTTTATGGCCCCCCAACAACGTCGGGTACTCGTGCTTCATACGCTGAAATCGTGAATGAGAAAGCCTATTGTGGAAAAGATGATGCTGCGAAGAAGGCATTGAAAGCAGTTGGCGAGAAGGCCAAAGTGTGCCGCGCAATGCGCACCGACGGTGCGTTTGTCGAGGCTGGTGAGCAAGACAACTTGATCGTCCAAAAGCTGGTAGAAGACAAAGATGCATTCGGTATCTTTGGATTCTCATACTTGGATCAGAACTCAGATAAGCTGAAAGGTGCGGAATTGTCTGGTGTGGTTCCAACGTTTGAAGCAATCGCTTCAGGTGATTACAAAGCATCACGCGCATTGTTTTTCTATGTGAAGCATCAGCACATCGGCGTCATTCCTGGCATCGAGGAGTTCATGACTGAGTGGACTAAGCATTGGGACGATGACGGCGC
>JGI26088J50261_1001116_pt1 | contig 14958 bp, 13 predicted proteins | sample SaaInl1SG_22_DNA_FD_50261 | JGI IMG/M metagenome (IMG submission 50261)
ACAATCAAAAGTTTTTGAAAAAATTCATATCTCCATTTACAGTGAACACTGGTGTCTTACTCTTTCATGGTGTCGGTGTTGGAAAGACTTGTTCTGCTCTACAAATTGCTGAAAACTTTATGAATTTCTTTGACAATAAAACATTGATAATTGCTTCCAAAAACTTGCATAGTAATTTTATCAAGGAAATATTTGATTCTAAGAAAGTAGACACCGATTCTAAAACATACAATGGTTGCTTAAATACTAAGATATTAAATATGATTCCTAATTGGAATCAATTGGATAATAAAACATTGGAAAAAACTGTTAATATTATAATCAAAAAATACTTTTCCTTTCACGGATATCAAAAATTGGTTAATATTATCCAAAAAAATAAAGACTATAACAAAGATATTCTCAAAAAAAGTGGAATTACTGATGATGAATTAAAGGTAAAAGAGCGTGAATTATACACTAATTATATAAAACGTGAATTTTCTGATCGTGTTATAATCATAGATGAAGTTCACAACATTAGAAATCCTGGGCTAGTATCAAGTGATGCTAATGATGCAAAAGTTATAAAACAAATACCTAAAATTCTCAAAGAGATCATGACACATGCGCGAAATGTGAGACTGGTTCTTTTATCAGCAACACCTATGTTTGACAATGAATCTGAAATAGTAGATATCATCAACATTCTATCTAATAACGATAAAATGCTCGTGAATAATTCTATGACAAGTTTATTCGATGACAAAACGAATAAACTCAAGCCAAAAGTCAAAACAGTCATCGAAGATTTTTCAAAGAACTATGTTTCATATATGCGCGGTGAGAATCCAATGTTATTCCCTTTGCGAATAAGTCCCAGTGTGTTTGATAAAACCAAGACTTTGAAATATGAAGACCATCCTGTAAAAACATTCAAGGGTGAGGAATTGAAAGAAGAAGAGAGAATAAGGACATTAGAATTATATAAATCTACTTTATCCGACAAACAAGAAACCATAATAAAGAAGTTGAAATCTAAAACAAAAGATGATACAGAAGACGACAGTAATAAACAATCCTATTCAGATATCGTGCAAATATCAAATGTATATTTTCCAGTTTCAGAAGATTTGTCAGTTGTCGATAAATTTAATACTGTTTTTGAAACTGTCAACAATAAACCATTGAAATTAAATTATCGCCCAGCCTATAAGGATCTATTCTCGCCTAATAAAATTAACGACTATTCTCCTAAAATTAAAAGCATAATTGATGCTGTGGACAAGTCTGAAGGTATTGTATTGATTTATTCAGAATATATTTACGCAGGTATCCTTCCACTTTGTATAGCATTGGAATCACATGGTTACAATAAATACAACAACAAAAACATCATTCAATCTAATGATAAATCAAAGGGGTCGTACATTACCATAACCGCAAAACAGGAAATATCTGGCACAGATGCAGAAAAAGAAGCAGAATTCAAAACATTAGTTTCTAAATCAAATAAAGATGGTGACAAAATTAAAATTGTCATCATTAATCAAGTGGCTGCTGAAGGCTATGATTTCAAGAATTTAAGAGAAATACACATCATGGAGCCATGGTATAACTTGAATAAGACAGAGCAAATTATTGGCAGAGGTGTTAGAAACAGAAGTCACTTTGCACTTACAGAAGACAAGAGAAACACGACCATATATTTGCACTGTGCGTTACATAAGAATAGACAAATAGAAAGTGTAGATTACAGAAAGTATAGGAAAGCAGAGGAAAAACAAACAAGAATTTCTCAAATAGAACAGATTATGAAAGAGAATTCTATAGACTGTTCATTGAACAANAATATAATGCATTTTAAAAACCTACCAAAATTAGAAAAATTAACTACTTCTAGAAATACAGTTATCAAAGATTATGATATNAATGATAAAGATGGATCAAAAATATGCAATTTCAGCACATGCGATATAACATGTAAAAGCGATATCACGATTGTTGAGCAAGAGTCAAATGAATTAGATAAGAACATACTCGACTATGAGATAAAATCAATCGCTAAACGTATTGTCAATTTCCTAGTTAAAAACAATTACATATTCATCAACAAAGAAGAGTTGTATACAAATTTGGATTATGATGAAAGATTAATTAACCTTTCATTATCGTATTTAATAGAATCTAACTATGAATTCGAAGTTCAAAGTAAGAAAGGACGTATAAATGACATTGATGATGTTGTCATATTTATTCCCATAGAAATATCAAATCGTGGGATAACTATGAATGAATACAAACTGTTGAAAGAGAATAATTTTAAAAAACAAAATAAAATAGGAGTTTTAGAACTAGATGAATCAATTATAAATACAAGTCAAGGTTCAGATTTCATAAACAAAATTTATTCAGAATTTGATAACCATACAAAAATTCTAAAATCCATCATGGATCCAAGTAAAATCGATAAATCATTGATATATGAATTGATTATTGACGCATTATCATATGAAGAATTAAAGACATTTTTGAAAGAAGCTGGTGAGAATTATATCAATTCATCATTTGAAAGAGATAATGATGAAATGAAAGAAGCTATGAGAAGAACATGCATATTTGAAGTTGATGGAAAATATATAATGGCCAATCATTATGAAGGTATGAAAGGTTTTAAAGAACATAATACAACTGTCAATAAACCACGTGATTACATTAAAGATAAAATAAGTCCTATAATGAAAGAGATTATCAAAAAGAGACAAAGTAAAAATAAAAATGAAAACAACGAACCCATAGCCATACGTGAAATTAACAAAAAGGGTAAGAAGAATGAAAATGTTACAGAATTTAAGGTATTCTTTAAAAGTTACAGAGATTGTGGAACATTGAAAAACTCACAATTGAAAGAAAAGATAAATCTTAGTGAAATTGACACGAAAAATATAATCAAATCAGAGTACATTGAATTACTCGAAAAAGAAGATATATGGCTTGAAGTAAAAAAACGTGGTGTAAGTAACAGAGGAAATCTATGTATAATATTAGAGTATATATTGACATACTATGGTTTAATGTGTAGACCATTAGTCCCTATATTGTTCGAATCATGTATGTAAAAAATGATATAAAGAATAATTTAAAATTATATTAAACTAATAAAGGGATACTCATGGATGTCAATAAAAATTTCATTTTAGCAGAATTCGTAGATAATATTAAAATTCATCCAAAATACATCGGTAAAGATATTGAAAAAAACGTTTTAAGAGAGTTGAAGCAACGTAAAGAGGGTATTTGCTCTGATCATGGATATATAAAAAAAAACAGTATTAGAATCATTAAAATTAGTAGTGGAAAAGTTGAAATGTCAACTTTCCATGGATACATGAACTTTATGGTTAAATATTCTGCAATGGTATGTAACCCAGTAAAGGGAAACATTGTGAATGCGGTTGTCGTAAATATGAACAATTTTGGAATATTATGCTCATCATTCATCACAGAAGATAATGGGTCTAAAACACCAATATTGGAGATTATCATTCCAAAACACAGCTTAACAATTCAATCTGACGTTGATTTGAAAAATAGTGTAAAAATAAATAATGAAGTTAAAGTTCAAATTGTTGGGAAAAAATATCAATTGTATAATAAGAAAATATCAATCATTGGAAAAATTGTAAAATCNAATAATGTTAATGTTAAACTTGATGACAATATTNATNTATCACAAAATATTGATGATGATGAAGATGACTTAGAGTTGGATATTTCTGATGACGAAGAAGAGGATGACGACGAGAAAAACGAGGATGAAGATGATGAGAAAAACGTTGAGGATGAAGATGACTTTGATGATGATGTAGAAAATAGCGACATAGAGATATCTGATAATGAAGTTGAAACAAGTGATGATGAAGATTAAGATTAAGAGTTTAAAGACTAGACACTTATATACTGTATAGCAAAAATGTTGAAAGAAAATCTTGAACAAATAGCTAATAAATATTATGAAGATATCATATATATTTTGAAAGCAAATGATGAACAATATACTGAGAATAACACTGGTTATTTTTTTGACCTCACAAAATTAAAAGAAAAAACTATAGAAGAACTCGATTTATTTATTCAAAAAAAACCAAATGATGAAATTGCTGCAAGAGAACATAGAAAGTCATTCTCTTTACAAAAAAACGAAACAATTGAGGTTAATGATAATAAAAAAGAAGAAACTGTAAAATCTAAAATAGAAGAGACTGGAACAAATGTTACCCCTTCGCAAAAATTTGTGAGTGAATACAATGTTGATTTCAATAAAACCACTGAAAAGGCATCCACACTTCTTAAGTTTCTAAACGCTAGAAAAAAATACATTCGAAATCCTGAAACATTGCTTTCCAAAAATGAAGCACAACTTATGAAACAAGCCTATGTAGTGTAACTTACATCAATAATTTTTTCATGTGTTAAAATTTGAATATGATTTAAGAATTTAACATAATCTATATTATAGCTACTATCATTTACATAAACGAATGAATACTCAACTACTTAAAGCATTGCCTTGTCAAATCAAATATGAACTTTCCGAATCTATATTTACACAAGGTAATGATGTAATCAAGAATACAAGAGAGTTTCAAGATAAATCCTTTCATTTTACAAATACAAATCAAAACCATGCTAAGTCTAGTAAAACAGCTTTGAACACTTTTATTGATTTATTGATGTATGTTACCAACGATGTAATGATATCTAAAGATCAGTATAAAAAATATTTTGAAACTAATCTCGAAAAATCCACAGAATATCTCAAAACCATATCCCATAAGAGTAGAATGCTGAAAACTCAAATTATGGATGTCATTGAAGATAAAGCACTCGTATGTGATTCCCCTAATTGTATGAAATTCTTCAGTAACTTGTTGAAAATGAACATTTCTATTGTCGTTGATAACAAATATACATCATCATATTCTGATAATAATTTATCTAAAACTTTGTATATTTCTAAGGTGAACAATCAATACGATTTCGATTTTAATATTATTGAAAATAGTGCAACAACTACACACGTGCCTTATATATCAGAAAAGCTCATGAAAGAACTTCCTGTATCAGAACTACGTGTTGTATATGCATTACTATTTAAGAATAGTGGTAAAACAAAAAAGAAAAGTGACTTAATTGACGAATTGACCAAGTATCTAGAAGATTCTTGAAATATTCGCCATTTATTCCAACACTTCCGTATTAATTATTGTTGATGTTCCACATACATTTAAAATTGATTTTTCTTCACATTCGAAGTTTACTAAAACAAGGTCATCCACTTCTAAAGTATCAATAGTTCTTTTATTACTAGTTAATTCCATGATATCTTTATAATCATCTTTTCCTATTTTTTTTATTAAGCTACTAAGGCTATTAGCTTCGTATACAGTTCCTTTTATTAATACATCTCCATTGACAGTAAGTTCTCCACATAGAATATAGTTGGCCATTTTATAGTATATATATGAAATATTTTGGAATACATATGAGATAAAATTTGATTTATAATTTAAACATTATATTCATTCTAATTAATAATGGAAGTAACAGGTGATACTCATAAGACATTACTAAGCTATTTAGAAAAAGCTAAAAATGAGGATCTAGAATGTGAGGCAGTTTTGAATTATGCTCTCAACTCTACAAATTTCACAAATGTTTTACAAAAATTCATGTCATCTACTACATATCAAAACAAAGGTGTAACTGAAAGTTTAGATATTGGTTTGTCTAATGGTGTGAGAATATCCATTGATGGCAATGAAAATATTAAACAATATTGTATGACAAGTATTATTCCAACAAAATCCACCATAATTGTCAAAAGCAGAGAAGACTCTTATAATTTGTCAGATTATTATTACAAAATAAACTTAAAAAGTGAGAAGCATGTAGACAATGACAAAAAATCCTCTATCATACAAAACATTCCCGATGAACCCAAAACATATCGTTATAAAAAGAGATTCAGTTTTGAGACCGATGATTTTACAGTGGATATGACAGTTGTTAAGAGTAGCTATAATAAAACACTCACTTTCATTGACTCGAATGTTATGAATGCTGATGAAAAATACGAAATAGAAGTGGAGTTCAAAAACACAGAAGCTACAAAGGCCATGGCTAATAATATGTTGAAAATTATGTATACAATTTTGAAGATTATATTTAACACAAAGATAGTTGTCAAAAAGAGTGAATCAAAGGTCCTGTTGGGTTCCTATCTTAAACTCGTGAATAAAGAATTTTATGATAAAAATACGGACGACGAGTCTTTAGACAGTTCTGCTGTATTGAAACAAATATATACTAATCCCAATAGACACTTTCTTACGTATCAACCTGTAACACTTGAATTAGATAATATCAATTCTGAAGATCTCATTCAAAATGACAGTATACTCAAAACAGAAGCCAACTATGCTGTCACGGAGAAAGCAGATGGAGAAAGATATTTACTGTTTGTGAGTCCAAATGAAAAGGTTTATCTCATGAACAATAGGTTACACATTATTGATACTGGTCTCAAGTCTAAATTAACAAATACACTTATTGATGGAGAACTTGTAAGATACGATAAAAATGGGGAAGAATTCAATACTTTTATGGCATTTGATATTTACTTTGAAAAGAATAAAGATGTAAGAGAATTGCCATTTCACAGTGATTCTAAAAATGAATCATCGAGATATAAAAAACTAAAAGTTATTGTGAAAGATTTACTCAAAAAGGATGGTCTTTATAAAATAGATGTGAAGACGTTTTACACCAAAAATAAGAATTTGAAGAGCGATAAAAGTTTTGACTACGATACTATATTGGAATCATCATATGAAAACATTCTAAAAGATGAACTCACAAAATTTCCTTATCACATAGATGGATTAATATACCAACCTACAAAACTTGCTGTTGGTGCTCTTTTTGAAAACGAAAAAGTTGCATACAATAATTTTGGTGGAACATGGAGNAAAGTATACAANTGGAAGCCACCTGAAGAAAACACAATTGATATGAGGATAACCTTTTCTCTTAATAAAAAGACCGAAATTGANCAANTTGTGAAATGTAGCTTAGCAGTATACGATAATACTCGAAAAAGAAATTTAGATCCCATTCAAATCTTGAACGGTAAANTCAAGTTTGATAACGATGATAGTAATATTAGTGAATTCACAACATGTATCTTACCTTTGGTGCAAAATAAAATCATGACACACGATGGAGATGTCATTAAGAATGGTGACATTGTAGAATTCTCATACGATAACTCTAAAAAAGAAGGACAGCAATGGATCCCATACAGAATTAGAAATGATAAGACAGAGCTTTATAAAAAAACAAAGAGAATTGAAGGCACAGCCAATAGTATGACTACTGCATTAAACGTATGGAAAAGTATTAAGAATCCAGTTACAAAAGAAATGATCAGTGGTATTACACGAGTCACAAATGAACAAGCAAATTATGACACTGACATATATTCTATGCGTAAAATCGATAGATATAGAATTCAAATAAAACCACTGATGGATTTCCACAATGTCTTTGTGAAAAATAAGTTCCTTATTCAAAGATTCAAATCCGACAAGAATTCCCTTTTCGATATCGGTTGTGGTAAGAATGGTGATATGGATAAATATATAGATAAATCTCACGCTAAAGGTTACAATCTTGTAGTTGGTGCTGATCAAAGTTTTGACAGTATATATGGTGCCGCAGATAGTGCTTGGGCAAGATATCTCGGTAAACTCACTGATCCAAAATATAAAATTTATCAAAAGAACAATCCTATGGTTTTCGTGCAATTAGATGGTGGAAAATTATGGAATGACGATCATTTCAAAACGATAAGCAATGACAAATTAAGGTTTATAACACAAGTATTATGGAACTCTAAAGTTCCAAAGAATGTCCCTGAATACAAAACAAGATTTGTGAAAGACTATTTGGGAAGAGTGAAAGAAGGATTTGAAGTTGTGAATTGTCAATTCGCCATTCACTATTTCTTCCAAAATGAAACAACTCTTAACAACTTCTGTGAAAACTTAAACAGCATAATGAAAAAAGGAAGTCATTTTATAGGCACAACATTCGATGGGTCAAGAATAGATACCATGTTTGCAAATCACGACAGTGATATGAAGTTGGGAAAGAAAAATGATANTGTGCTATGGATGATTAAAAAGAAGTATTCGAATACCGATTCTAAACTTGGTAGAAAAATAGATGTATATGTTGAAAGTATCAACAAAGTCACTGAAGAATATATTGTATACTTTGACATACTTGTTGAAAAACTCAATGAATTCAATATTCTTCCACTGAGTGTTGAAGAACAAAAAGAACAAGGGCTTACAAGCTCATATGGTTCATTCGATTCAATCTATTATGAAAATGAAAAGAAACTGAATCAACCAATGGATGATGTAATGAAAGAATATAGTTTCCTGAACAATTGGTTTATATTTAAAAAGAACTGATAATATTAATTTAACTCTGGTATGAATAATTATACGTTTTATATTTCTAAAAATGATGAAAGTATACCAAATGAACAAATAACACATATAAATGNTGACATAAAAAATAAACTCNTTGAACAAAAGAATCACATTGAAAATGACCAAACNTGGGATATTGCCAAGCGTCANGTNAATGAATATGAAAATATTTTTTCATCATCAAAAAAATTCATGAAAATATGCACGAAGAAACCAATCAGTAGAGCATATTTCAAATTATGGGAAATATTAAGGGATTTCAACGATAGAATATTNAAACCTAATAAGAAGATAAATACAGCCCACATTGCTGAAGGCCCAGGTGGATTNATAGAATGTCTTGTGGATTANAAGAATAAATACAACATAGATATAGCAAAAATGTCTGGTATAACTNTACTTATTCAATCAGACACAGAAAATAGAGTTCCATTTTGGAAATTGTCAAAAGAATATTGTAAAGATAATAACATTTATATCAACAGAAAAAACGAAAATATAGGAGACTTGTATCAATTAAAGAATATTTATGCATTCATAAACAGAGTTGGATATCATAGTTGTGAAATTGTAACAGCAGATGGTGGATTTGACTTTAGCAATGATTTTAATCAACAAGAAGAAGTCTTTCTTCAACTTTTTTTGAGTGAGATTTATACCGCCGCTAATATCCAAACACATGGTGGAACTTTCATTACTAAAATCTTCGATATGTTTACAACAGATACAAATTGTCTTATATCCATATTAACATTACTTTACAACGATGTATATATAATCAAACCATTCACTTCTAGACCTGCCAACTCTGAAAAATATCTTGTATGTTTGAACTTTGATCCCACAAATAAACACACTATATTGAATGATTGTCGTAACGAAATACTTAATAAACGTGGGATAATGAACTCTCTGGGAAAATATTATAATCCATCAGTTGCCACTAGAATTTGTGTATATAACACATATTATGCGAACAGACAAATATATTATTTGAAAAAAACATTAGATCAAGCTAATAAAATTAAAGCCAGCACAGGCGAATATGCCTTTAATTTTGAAGAAACAAAACAAAAGTGTATAGAATGGTGTAAACATTATGAGATGGAACATTAATATTACTTGTTTATGTGTTTTTTAACGTATTTATCAACTAAGTTAGTTCCAATATCAACAGATGCATCATGTTGACTAATCTGGCGACTATCTACTTTTTCTTTCATAGATAACATCATTAGAAGTTGTTCTTTATTGAATCTAGAGCGCTCATTACAGGCTTTGAAAAATAATGCGGGAATACTTACAATGGTATCTAAAAATTTCTCCTCACATTCAAAGATAGTTTCCAAGTTATTCTTTTTAGAGTTCATAATTGTATCGATCAGGGAGACAATATTTTCTGTTGCAGGTTTTTGTACAATATGATTTGTGTATCTACTTAATAGACTTACTAGTTTCATACATTGACCTACATCATCAGATTTGATGCAGCAATATATCAAAGTCATTGGGTGGTCTTTGACTAAATTGGGATTACTTTTAGCATAATGATCTATTTTATCAAATGCATCATCACCGAAGCTCTTATCCTTCAAAATTGTCTTGAAGTCTTCTAAACTCATTTTATAAAATAAATATGTATATATTTAAATAATGTTACCACAACCATATGAAACTGATAACACTCAAAATTATGGAGATTATTCCTTCGAAAAATTTGGATACATGAAACCACCCAAACCCTCACCAAATGGGGGCTTGTATACAGGAGAGGCTTTTAAAAAAGGTGCATCATATGCCGACGTTAAGGTAACACCAGATGCTTTTTTCATGAATAATTTTACACTTGCGTCTGCGAAACCTCCTCCAGGTGCTATGGGTCAAGCCACTGATACTGTGCGACCAGGAAATAACAAACAAATTTTAACAAACTACGAAAAACATGAGCAAATCTATTGTCAAAAAGCCCCAAAAACTACTAAACAAGATATTTGTGCTTCTAATTTTTTTGACAGTTCATATGGTGTATTACAGTAAATGCAAAATAATTTGATACTATAATGTAATGAAGAATCCAAAAGAAGATTATTTGCATAACGACTTAATGGAACAATTGAACGATTCTAGATATATCCCATCGTGGGTTCAAACATATATGAGAAAACCCACTCTCGAGAAAACAACTGTAACTTCAAAGTTGTATCATCCTTTTAAATTCCAAATATATTACGAAACTACAGATAATTATCTTGTTAAAATGATAAAACAACAATTGAAGAATTTAAACACATACTTTACCAAGAATATTGGCGACTTAGGAACAAGAAAAATCAATATAGTTCTCATTTTATCTAAAAAAGCTAAANTCATAGATAAAAGNAAAAGTAAAGTCATTNACACTGAAAACATAAATTCAGGGGTATGTATTCACCACAATGATCCAGAAGCCGTACATATCATTATATATAGAAAAGAAGACCTAATGAAAGTGCTATTTCATGAAATAATTCATTACATTGGAGCTGATTTAAGATTTTATGATGAATCAAAAATACATAATATTGAAACGATGATTCAAACATATATCCCATCATTATCAAACATAGATATTTACTTCAATGAAGCATTTACTGAAGCCCTTGCGAGATATCATTATACACAATTTTTCAAGTTGGATTTGGAGAAACAACAGAAATACTCNATAGAAGTAGTAAAAAAATTCTTANCTTTATACGATTGTAGAGACCTAAATGAATTTTCAAANTTGAAAAAATATAACGAAAAATCACACGCATTCTCTTATATTGTGATTGCTTCAGCATTATTGAATAGTGATGATTTCATTCGAGACGTAATTCTAAAAGGTGATATGAATGATTTAGAAAGCATTGTATACAAGTCGCTAATTCGGTATAATGAATGGTATAAAGCAACTACGAATAAACGTTTGAACAAAAACAAAAAGAAATTATATTTGAAACTCAGTATATAAAAATATTAAAAGCCATTTAAAGTTATAATACACTGTTAAACATAATTATATTTTATCATGACCACTGAAGTATCAGGAGAAGTACAGGAAGACACGGAAGAGACTGTCTTTCATAATAAACTAGTAGAGTTTAATGAAAAAATCAACGAGATGGTAAAACAGATGAAAGAGTTGCAAACNTATGGTAAATCATTGGATAAAGANTTTAATGTTGTNTCTAAACAATTAGCAAAACTGAAAAAGACTAAAAGCAGAACCTCGTCAAGACCTCTCAGTGGATTCGCTGTTCCGACACGTTTAACTGATGAACTATATGAATTCCTCAAAATTCAAAAAGGGACTCTTATTGCTAGAAAAGATGTTACAAAAATGATTAATGAATATATCATCGAAAATGATTGTAGAGATGAAAAAGATAAACGTAACATTATTCCCAATGAAGAACTTCAGGAACTATTCAATTGTGGTCCAGATGAGCATATCACATATTTCAATCTTCAGAGTTACATGAAACAACATTATGTTAAATAATTGATATTAATTTGATATAATTCATTTTTTTCTATCATATATAAATATATGGTTAATGATACTGAATTAAGAAATGCTATTGATAGGAGCATAGAAAATGTTAATTATTTCGATTTAGGAATGGTTCTTTATGTCATGTATAGTCATGAATATGTTGTCACAAGTATTAGAAACAAGATATGGTTTCATTTTAAGGATCATAAGTGGATAAAAACTGAATTTGGTCCATACAAAGAATTATCAACTGAAATGATTGCAAAATATAANGAAGAGTTACATGAACTAAATAAAATGCGTAGGAAAAACAAAGACAAAATAATCAATTGTGAAAAAATACTATTTTTATTGACAGANACTACAAGTAAAGAGAAAATATGCAAAGAATGTCTCTATATATTTTTTGATGATGATTTCATGACAAAATTAGATAGAAATGTACATTTAATTCCATTTACAAATGGTATATATGATACCAAATTAGCTATATTTAGAAATGGTAAATTTGATGATTATTTATCGATATATATAAATGATCAATTTAAGCATATAGATGAAGATACAAATAATGTCATTAAGGATTTCAATATATTTAGAAACATAATTGTTTCTAAGAGGAAAAATGGATTCCAATTTTCATCAAATAAAATTTGATCTGCATATGTAATTTAAAATTAACTTAAAGACAATCTATATACTACTATATACAACAACAAACTAACAACATGGGCAGCACCAGCACAGTAATCACGGTAAAAGAATTCGACATCAACAAGCTCTCCTTCGGTGATGTGAAGAAGCTTGAAAATAACGGAAAATACATTCCTATGTATTATAACAAAAGTCCATTTGTTATTCAAACACCACAATGTCATGCACCTTATGGAATGAACGTCTATAGGGATGAAAAAACAGGCAATGAAAGTTTCTCTCTGGAATTGTCTTTCAAAGACAGAGATTCTAGACCTACATTGCAACGTTTCTTTGAAATCCTCAATGAAATCGACAATCGTGTTCTTGAAGAAACCATGAAGAACTCTCAAGCATGGATTCGTAAGCCTCCTAACAGAGATGTCATCGAAGCACTNTTCACACCTACTATCAAATATCCTAAAGATAAAGAAACTGGTGAGATTATTGATAAGTATCCTCCTACTTATCGTGTCAAACTCAAGAAGAACCAAAATGGCGCATTCCGCTGTGAATGCTATGACCATGCTACGAAAGAAGACCTTTCAATTGAAGCTATTATGCCAAAGATGAAAGGCTCTAAGATTACCTCCATTGCTAACTGCAGTGGTGTGTGGCTAGCAGGTGGCAAATTTGGAATTTCGTGGAATGCTTCACAACTACTTGTCGCAGTAAACACTGGTATCAAGAAGTTTGCATTCCGTGACCTTGAAGACGATGATGGAAATTCTTCTCCTGAAAACAAAGATGAAGAAATCACTACTGAAGTATCAAATGATGTGGATACAAGTGATGATGAAGAAGAAGTAGTCGAAGAAGAAGTTGAGGAAGAAGAGGAAGAAGAGGTTGAAGAAGAAGTTGAGGAAGAAAAGCCTGCTAAAAAGAAAGGTGGCCGTGGTAAAAAGTAAATAAAAATACTATGAAAAACAAAGTATAATTAAAACAAAAATAAAGTAAAAATGTTAACCTTTTATTTTTTCATCATATCATGATCATATATGTCTAATATATGTTTGACTGTATCACTTCTTTGAATATCATTCGCATCCAGTTCAATAATACCAATAAAGTCATCATCATCTTCTTTTGTGTTTTCACTATAGTTTTCAAATCTTTCAATAAAATCTAATAATCCATTTGTTTCATCTATNTCTAAATCACANTGTTGTAAATCACCTGTNACAATCATACTTGATTCTGTTCCAATTCTAGTNAATAATGTTTTCATTTGATTTTTTGTAGAGTTTTGCATTTCATCAGCGATTACAAGTGTATTATGGAATGTTCTACCACGAATAAACGATAAGGGAGCTATTTCAATTTTACCACTATCTATATGATAATCGAGATTATTTTTAGTCGTGAACATTGTAAAATTATCATATATTGGTATCATCCAAGGAAGCATTTTTTGATTCAAATCACCTGGTAAATATCCATGTTCTTCATCTACAGCAACAGCTGGACGTGTAATTATAACCTTCCTATACATACCTGTGTTTAACTCTTGTATAGCATGAGCACATGCTAACATTGTTTTTCCAGTACCAGCCGGACCATGAGCAATAGTTAATCTTTTGCTATTTAAACTATTTATATATGATTCTTGGTTAGGTGTGCTAGTGAATCCTGTATGCAAAGGAACTGTCTCATTCTTCACTTTTGTATTAGATGATTTATTTATTTTCCCACCAGAAAGACACATAAAATTATTTTTGCAAAGTTGTATTGCTGGTCTAGCTAACATATATTAAATAGTATTATCATTTCATCAGCGATTACAAGTGTATTATGGAATGTTCTACCACGAATAAACGATAAGGGAGCTATTTCAATTTTACCACTATCTATATGATAATCTAGATTGTTTTTAGTCGTAAACATTGTAAAATTATCATATATTGGTATCATCCAAGGAAGCATTTTTTGATTCAAATCACCTGGTAAATATCCATGTTCTTCGTCTACAGCAACAGCTGGACGTGTGATTATAACCTTCCTGTACGCTCCTGTGTTTAACTCTTGAATAGCATGAGCACATGCCAACATTGTTTTTCCAGTTCCAGCAGGACCATGAGCAATAGTTAATCTTTTGCTATTTAAGCTATTTATATACGATTCTTGGTTAGGAGTACTAGTAAATCCTGTATAAAAAGGAATTGTTTCATTTTTTACTTTCGTATTAGATGATTTGTTTATTTTCCC
>JGI26088J50261_1001119_pt1 | contig 14949 bp, 15 predicted proteins | sample SaaInl1SG_22_DNA_FD_50261 | JGI IMG/M metagenome (IMG submission 50261)
TTATCCGTTGCTGACAATACCTTCATGGATGGTACTCTTTCCGTGACTGGTGCCACTGAACTCGACTCTACCCTTAACGTCGATAAAGCCACAACCCTAGGATCTACATTATCGGTTACCGGTGCCACTGAACTCGCCTCCAATGTAAATGTCATTGGCCCTAAATTTACAATCCCTAGAGGGGATGAAGCCAATAGACCATCAGATACTGTCGCTGCCAATAAAGGTTCTCTTTACTACAATGAAGAATTAGATAGATTCGAAGGTCTTTTTAAAACAGGAACTAATCAATACACGTGGAACACTTTAGGTGGTGTCATTGATAGCGATCAAGATACCCACATCCTTGCGGAAAAAAATAATGGCGATGACGATAAATTATTCTTTACCGCTAAAGGATCAGAAGTTATGACACTCGATAATAAAAAATTAACATTTAATGCTACCGATGCTAGTGGTTCCAATGTTGAAATAAATGCTGATGTAGTCGATGTTAATGCGGAACTTCAAGTGTCCGATTCTTTATTAGCTCAATCTAACCTCATCGTTACTAAAGAAACTAAACTCAATTCTACATTAAGTGTTACAGGCATTTCAACTTTCGCTTCCGACATTAGAATGAATGAAAATGCTGGTCTTTTACGTCCTCCTCAATATACCACTAAAAGTGGTTACAGTAACACAACTAATATAGTAGCTGATAACGAAGGTTCTATTGTTTATGACACAAATCAAGGTGTTTTCATGGGTTTAAGTCAACCACCTGGAGTTGGTGCTGTATTAGACTGGAGACCCATTGGTGGTGGTAGCATATCAGATGCCGATGGTGATACTTCAATTAAAGCCGAAACCACTTTTGGTAGCGATGAAGATAGACTTACATTTACTACTTCTGGTGATTTGATTGCTACAATGAGCAATGATAAAGTTGAAATAAGAAAAAACCTTTCTGTAAGTAATCCTGTTAATATTCAAGACACTCTAACAGTTGCTTCAAATATAGAAACAACTAATAGTGGTACATTAACAGTATCTGGTGTTACAAGATTAACTAATAAGTTATCAGTTGGTGGTGCTACTACACTTGCCAATTCTTTAAGTGTTTTCGGAACAAGTAGATTCGATTCTGATGTTACAGTCAAACCAGGTCAAAAAATATTATCTGAGACAACATTAACAAATAGATTAGGCCATTATACACATTTCAATGAAAATGGAGAATCTACTTCTTTAGGTTCTCTCGATATGTTTTATGAAAATGTAATGATACATGGTAATTTAGATATCAGAGGTTCTATTAATCAATCTGCTACAGAAGTGCAAGAATTATTTGTTGAAGACAAAGCTATTGTTCTCGGAACAAAATCTGAAAATATAGTTAGAAGCAATGCCCAAGGAGAATTTGAATTTGTACATTCAAATTATACAGTGCAAGAAACAGACATGAATAAATCTGGTATAAGAGTCAGTGGTTTACCAGATTACATTCCTGCAAATGATGAAGCACTTTATTCTAATGATCTTCGTTTCGAGAAATCTATTTTATGGACATTACCATCACAAGACACCAACGGAACCAGTAATCTAGCCATCACATCTCGTGATGATTCCATTAAACATAATGAACCTTTCTGGGACATAAAGGGTGGTCATCTAAGACTTACAACAAATACAAGTGCAACAGATCAATCTAAATTCATATCATTTGCTTTCAGAATAAACTCTAAAGAACAATTAGAGTTAGTAAAAATATCTAATAGTGCTTCTGGAGCCGGTGATTTCAAAACAATTGCCAAATTTGGTTCCGTTGCGTCTGTTTAAATTTCTCGCGCAGAAGGATCATTGATCGAACCACAATATTTAGGTAACCAATAATATGGAATAATATTTTGAAAATCAAAATACTTATTAAAAATACTTTTATAATACGCGGTTTCTTTTAAATTTACAGGATTAACTTCATCCTTTGTCATTTTATCATACTCAATATCCAACAATTGTGTTTCTACATGCATCTTGATGATATTATGCCACGAATCTTCGGGGCTACTAACTCCATCACTGAAAGCTTCTTTCTTCCTCCAAAGAACATCGTGTGGAATAATATCATCATTATCAAATGCTTTTCGTAACATATATTTTTCAATTCTTTCATTACTCATTCTCATTTTCATAGGAATAGATTTATACAATTTCACGAAGTCTTTATCGGCAAAAGGAACTCTTGCTTCCAATCCATGAGCAGAAATACAACGATCACTACGAAGGCTATCAAAAAAATGTATATCTTCAACTAATCTTATACATTCTTTATGGAATTCATCTTCATCGTCACATTGAGACATATATTTATATCCACCACATACTTCATCGCTATAATCCCCATTAAATACTACTTTGCAGTCAGTATTATCTTTGATGTATTTAGAAACCAAATAATTCCCTACACTGGCTCTTACCGTTGTAGTATCATAACTTTCTATAGTATGAATAACTTCTTCGATGGCATTCAAAAATTCTTCTTTGGAAACTTCTATATTTGTATGATCAGATTTAATATGATCAGCTACTTTTTGTGCATACTCTAGATCTGTTGAACCTTTTAAACCTATGGAGAATGTTTTAACAGTGTGATGTGGAAAATGTTGAGATACAAGACCAGCTACTAGACTACTATCAAGACCTCCAGAGAGTAGGCAACAAATTTCCCTATCAGACATTAATCTTTTTTCAACGGCTTTACGAAAAACTGTATTGATTTCTTTCAAAAAATACTCCTCATTTTCAGGATTAATTTTGATATCATTTAGACTGGTGTATCGAATATATTCACAACCGTCAATCATAAAACATCCTGGTCTAAATTGTTCAATGTCTTCGCATAAACTGTGAATACCCTTCATTTCAGAACAATACATATACGTATTAAATGAATCATTCGATTTACCAAAAAACATGGGGCGAACACCATATGGATCACGAGCAGCTAATACTTTATCCATGGTTTCATCGTAAATGACAAATGCAAATTCCCCATCTAATACATTACAAAGTTCTTGTCCAACTTTTATAACATCTCTATCATAATCAACAATGAATTTATTATAAAGCCTAATAATTACTTCACAATCACAGTTGGTTCGCATTTCCAATTCATATTTTTCAACAAGTTCTTTCCAATTGAAAATTTCTCCGTTGCAAATTAACCACGTTTCATTTTCATTGAATGGTTGCATTGCTTCTTCAGATTTATCATTGATTGCAAGACGATTAAAGCCAAAAAAAACTTTATTTTTGTAAGATACATATTTTTCATTATCGGGACCTCTGTGATATATTTTATTGACAGTTTTTTCACAATCAATTTCGTTAAGTTTATCTGAATGAATGAATGTAATACCACACATAATTACAAATGTTATAAAAATAAAATAGTAAATTGTATTTAAGTGAATACCTAGATTTAAATTTTATCTAAGTTACGATCCTTTCTTAGCAAGCCACTTTTTACAAAATGTATCCCTGTGTAGTTCAGTAATACCATGTTTCGTAATTCCATCACGATGAGCTTTTGTTCCATAACCCATGTTTGATAACCATTTATATTTCTCGTCAAGGCTTTTATCCTCTTCACAAACATTTGTAATCCATTCATCGTGATATGTTTTTGCGAGAATACTTGCAGCTGCGATAGACACATAATGATTATCTCCTTGTGGAATACACTCATGAACCTGACATGCATATGGTTTAAATCTATCGCCATCTACGAGTATACGATCGAATTCGATACCTTGTTCAACATTAATATTTTTCAAACACTTATGCATCGCTTTATACGTTGCTTGTAGGATATTGATATCTTCTATAGTTTCTTTATCACAACTTTGAACACTGTATGCAATTGCATTTTCTTCGATGTATTTTCTTAATTCATTTCTCTTCTTTTTTGAAAGTTTTTTTGAATCTTTAATTTGATTGGTCATATCATCTTGTTTGTTCTTATCCCATATAACCGCTGCGGCAAATACAGGTCCTGCAAAACAACCACGTCCAGCTTCATCAATTCCTACTTGAATTTCATCTTCATCGTTCCCGAAATAGTATTTCATAGTGTTATATTTTCAATGCACTTATTAACTCTACTATATTTTATTAAAGTTCTATCTTTAAGTATGACTTTTAATTTGGATTCTGTAATTTCTAGATCATTTTTTTTACAATATTCATCTATCAATTTCTTCCTAACATTAATCGGAATTTGTGTCCACGTTTTAGATTTAAGGTCTTCTATATCTTTTTCTATCATAGAGTTCAATTCATCCAAACCAATATCTTTACTTGTTACAATTTCATACAATGGCTTTTTATCGTCATTTCTAGGAAGTTCTCTTCTGTTATATTTTTCATTTTTATAGAGTAGTTGGTTTAAAGTAGCNGAATCTCTTATTGGAAAAGCTTTTGTATCTTCAACATTTTGTTGACTATCGTTGCTACTAACATTTGTTGTTGAATCATTTAAATTGTTGAATAAGCTGGATAGGTTCATTATATTACAATATGTTGAATTATATTTAAACTCTTTGATAATTCATTTTTTAGATGAAAATATATATAATAATGATGCGACATAAAAATTGAATTAATTTAAACAATATATGATCTAATATATACAGTGTAACAATCATGAACTACGAGAATTTAACACTTGATAGAATTATTAACAAATATAGCGACAAGAGTGCAACGGATATTAAAAATATTCTCCACATGATATTTGATGAACGCTTTCCTGAATCATATATATCAACAGAGCTTTCTAAAATCAACAAAAACAAAAGAAAATTATGTAAACTGCAAAAACTTCCTGTAATTGAGCAACGTTCTGAGGAATGGTATAATGTTCGTAATAATTTAGTGACAGCAAGTGACATGGGTCAAGCTTTGGGAGTAGGTAAATTTGGAACTGTGCGTGATTTTTATGTTAAAAAATCAGGGTATGAAAATGATCAATTTTGTGCATTCCCTGCTCTTGAATGGGGAGTTAAATATGAACCTGTTGCAACAGAATTATATGAAAAACGCCAATGCACAACAGTTCATGAATTCGGACTTCTCAAGCACCCTACTGTGCCATTTTTCGGTGCATCGCCTGATGGGATTACTGATCAAGGTGTAATGCTCGAAATCAAATGCCCATACTCTAGAAAAATCGATGGTTCAAAGATTATCGATCAATACTATTATCAAATGCAGGGGCAGTTGGAAGTATGTGACCTTGATGTATGTGACTTCTTAGAATGTGAATTCAAAGAATACATTGATGATTATGATTTTAATGAAGATTGGAACAAAGAAGGAACACATTCAAAAATAAACACAGAAAAAGGTATAGTGATCAAAATTATATCTAGTGGTAAATATTTATACAGTAAGGTTGGAGACACGAAAGCGAATCTAAAGCTATGGGAGAAACAAAATACAAAATCATTCGCAGAAGATGATATTGTCATATCCTACTATAGGTTGGAAAAAATGTGCATTCAAAAAGTGTATCGTGACAAACAGTGGTTCCAAGAGAAAATTGTTGAGCTTGAAAAAGTTTGGAATAACGTGTTGCGATATAGAACTAACAAAGATGCTTATGATAGTGAAATTGGAAAGAAAGAAATCAAGAAAAAAAAAGTGAGATGTTTATTTGTTCCGGATACAGATGAAATTAAATAATTAGATATATTATACATGTCTATAGTTAATTACCCATTACATATAATATGTGCTCTTTACAATAGAAAGGCATATATCGTAAAAAAAGATATATATTACAGAACTTTCAAAGATATAAATGTCATAGCTTTTAGAGGCACAAACGACATGCGTTCTTTAAGTTATAGTTTTGACGTAAGAAGCCATGAAAGAAAACTACATAAAGGATATAACAAATATGCACAACATTGCAAAAATATTCTTCAAGACATAGATATTGATTATAGCAAAAAAACATTTATAACAGGTCATTCTTTGGGTTCTCTCGCTTCTGTTCTTGTAGCGAATGATTTAAATATCAATGCTGAAGTAGTGTTATTTGGGAGTCCTCGATTAGCTACTAAGGACTTTTGTCAAGAAATTGCTAACAATAGAAAGTTGAAAATTTATAATTACATAAATGAATATGATATAATAGCAGACTATCCTTTCTTTGTCTATGAACATATTACTAAACCAATTATGTTAAAAAACTCAAAATCCCATATTAATCCTATCAACTATCACGCAATGAGAACATATGGGCATAATTTGATTCATCTTAAAAGAAAAACTGAAGAATGCACACTCTATGATCCCTATGATGACTGTATCGATTGTATTGACATTACATGAATATGAGTTTATAAAATGTATAAATGATCACACATATCGCACCCATATAACACCACAATGAACTAAAATCTTTGACAAGTGGGGTAGTGGCTTTTATTGATAAGAATAATATAAAATAATTCACGAAAGAAAACTCCATACTTTTCAAATGAACAACGTTAACAAATGTTTGTGATATTACAAATAATATTACTAGTATTGTTAAAAATACGCTATATTGAATTATTTTTTGAGTGTTCAGCTTTTTTTATTGTGAGTTTATGATGGTTTATTTCATGTATTTTTTCTCTAAATTTATTATTTAAAGTGATACCAACTGATATAGGTAGTGATAAAATCATAGTCGCAGTTTGAACTGGCCATTTGATAAAACATCCTGCAAATATCAATTTAGCAATTCCAATATCTTCCATTTAATTTCTTTATATTAATAATATAATATGACTCATGAATTGATTTTACAGGGATTCAATTGGCATTCGTGGAAAACAGACAAACATTACAATCATGTTCGTAGTGAAATAGATAAGATTAATAGAATGAAAATAACAAAAATATGGTTACCACCTTCATCTAAAAGTAAGCATCCCGAAGGATATTATCCAATTGATTATGCTGATTTAAATTCAGAATATGGCACAGAGAAAGAGTTACTTTCATTGTTGGACGAATGTAAATCAAATGATATAAAGACTATTGGAGATCTTGTATGTTGGAGTGAATTCTCTGGATATACAAGAGAGCCGTATAAATTTGGTGAACACATTTTTGATGTGCATTCGCCAGAAATGTACGAGAATTTCAAGGACTATGTTTTATACTTAAATTGTGCGGGATTTACAGATATCCGTCTTGATTATTTGAAATCTCACCCTTGTTATGATTTAGGTTTATATCTGACAAGTAACGAATCTCTCAAAGATATGAACTTTGTAGGAGAATATTGGGATAATATGAACTATGATGAATCATCGTTTCTATCTCATTATCAAGATAATCACAGACAAGCCATTGTCGATTATATAGATAGAACAAATGGAAGAATTAACATGTTTGATTTTACTTTAAAAGGCATACTTCAAGAAGCTATCAATAAAAATGAATTCTGGAGATTGTGTGACTATGCAAACAATCCACCTGGTGTCAATGGCTGGTATTCTTCTAATACAATCACATTCATTGATAATCACGATACATTAGGACAACATCTNTGGGCTTTTAGTTANGATAAGGAGAATATAATTGCTGGTTATGCATATTTGATGACACACCCAGGAACACCATGTATATACTATGATCATTTCTATGATTTGAATCATGAGCTTAATATATTATCCGAAATTAGAGAATCAATTGAGAATTTCCAAGTTGAAATTAAAGACTGTTCCACTGAATTATATGAAGCTACAATAGATGATAAAATAGTAATTCGTATAGGTAATCATAATGGTGGTGATGGAAAGAATGTACTATTTCAAAGTAACAAGGTTATTATAGCAGAACTATAATAAAAAAGATGAAATAACAGAATTACATTGTTGATAAATGCACCATTACTTTTCAAATAAGCTACGTAATCTTCTATATTTGCCATTGATTCTTTGAAATTCTTCACATATGTCAATTTTATGATACAAATGATATAACATGTCCACATTGTTTGTTTGTTGATATACATCTCGCATATAATACAAATGCTCTAAGAATTTTTCATTTTCTTTTTGAATTTTACATTGTGTTCTAGTAAGTGTTTTACATATAATTGTTCTACAACAAGGGCATGATTTATTTATTTTAAGCCAATTATCGATACATAATTTACAGAAAACATGACTACATGATAATTCTTTCGGATCTTTTACAACATCTAGACATACACTACATACCATTAGTCATTAATTTAAATGTCTTTTAAAATGCAGTAATTGAAACTTTTAATCCATCGCAAATTAATCTCTTCTCGAAATTCATTTTTTTCAATATGATTGCTAATAGTATTCTTGGACTTTTTCCTTGATACATAGACTGTTTCATCATATCTTGTTGTTGTTTGATTATACGATTAGATAAAGAATATATATCTTTCGTAGGAATGTTCATTTTTTGAAGATATCTATAAACTTCAGATGAGTTATTTTCTCTTATGATTTTTGTTTTCTGTTGTTTTTCATACAAAGGTATACTTTTAGTCAGCAAACTTTTATGCAATGAACATGCGCTACATATTTCTGAAATGTCCCTTACGACACCATTATTACCAAGGCTTTGCATGATACAACATGCCATCATAGCTTTGCGATTAGGTCCTCTGAAAATTTTTTTGACACACAGTTCATGGAAAAGATGTTTTGCATCTTTTGATATATGCTCTGTTGTATTTAGTCTTTCACATAATCGATCAATTTCGTCGAATTCTCTACTTCTATATAACTGTTTTTGATTGATATTTTGTTGAGTATGTAGCTTAGTCATAAGACCCATTGGCTTAGATATCATAGTGGAAATAACTTTATTCTCGAAATATTCATCTTTAGAACTTTCATGAATGACCATATTGTCATCATCATCATAGTTTTCTTGAAATGACATAATATGCTCATCTTTCACTATGCCACAATTTGAACAAATAATATCCCCTGATTGTTCATCGATGATAATAAACCGTTCATCACATGGACAATAGTATCTACTATTCGTGTCATTGTATAAGACATAACTCATGAAAGTTGATATCAATTTGTTATTATTACAATATCATATATAACATATCTTAAAGTTAAATAAAAAATTATAATAATTAAAGAATAATGATATTTAAAATTTCTAATCTTGAATATTCAAGAGGTGTTATGACATCATTGTTATCTAGTGGATTTACACAAATATTGATTTACTTGACAAGTAAAACAAAAATACAAAATAAAGATTTAATATTATATATAATAACATTCGTTGTTGCAAACATCTTATCTTATTCATTTGATATATTATTAGCTAAAGATAACTTTAATGGAGTAAGAGTATCACTATATGACGTTAAATTTAGATTCAATTATCTATTGGAAAAAATGTTCTCGTATCAAATCGTTAAATTTTTCATAATCATTGGAATTGATTTATTACTAGTTAATTCAGTATTCAAACGAGCAAGAGAATTTTTAGACAAGAAAAACATTAGATTCAAAAATAGAGACCAAATACTAATGTTCACACTAACAACATTATCATTTTTACTATATGGAAATATGCTCAGATTTAACTGGGTATATTTGGAAAAAACTAATATGACTCTTGACGTTTTACTAATGGCATGGCTTTCAATATTATTTTTAATAAGTATAAGAACTTAAGTAAATTTGAATTTCTCTTCCCAAGAAGAACCATTATATTTTTCAATTAAAAGATCGTCACCGACCTCTTTCATTCTCCATTTACCTCCACTCTTAATTGGAACTTCGTGAATATTTGCTACATATCCCAAATCATCATCAAATGATGATAGTGTTATATTACTTTGCTCTTGATTTAACCAATTGAATTTACCGTCAAATTTCATTGTAGTTGCATTACCATCGAAATTATTTACAAAACCATTATTTCTAAAGTTAATATTATTTGCAGTTATAGTTTGAAGAAGACTATTACCATCAACAGTTAAATTACTTGTTGTATTGATATTTTCAGTGTTCAAATTAGCTACACTTAAAGTATCTATACCAGATATTCCACTTGAGTCGATTACAACGTTGTTTATCTGTGTTGTTCCAGTTACTTGGAAAATATTGTTGGTTAAAACATTAGATAAACCAATACCAATACGTTCACCAGTATTTGTTCCATAGTATAGATTATTGTTTAATTGTCTCCATATATTTGCAGCATTATACACATTTGCATTAACAGTAAACTGTGAACTTGCAACATTAGGTGACGAATAATATGGAACATTGGCCAATGTAGAATCAGCTCCTACAATACCACCAATACCTAGACGTGCCATTAATCTTCTCTTAGCATCTATACCATTTCCTACTTGTTTTACTACGTCTAGTGTGTCTTTACTTTGATTATATTGTAAGGCTATTCTAACTTGATCATTTGAATTAGCATATGAAGTCTGTTGTAAAATAAGTGACTGACCGATGTATAAGTTTTTATCCATTTTGACCTCATTTGAAAACTCAGCTTTGCCTATGATTTGTGTTTTGTTAGCTGAATGAATTTGTAACACTTTATCAGTAGAAATTTTAAGCGCACTTGGGTTATCATTTATAGTTAATGAGTTCATCTGAACATAGTCAGCAGACAGGTTCAATGTATCTCTAGACGTATTGATCATTGCTTTGTTATCATCATCTTTAAACGAAAATGAATATAATGAATCTGATGCACCATCATTTGATCCAACAAAAAATTTTACTTCTTTTGAAACGCGTAATTGCAAATCTTCAGGGGAAGATATACCATCTTCTGTATGATCTGGTGTAAATAAACGATTTGTAATAACTGTTCCAAAATGAGTGTATTCTAAAGAATCAGATTCTGATTCATTTCTTAATTCATACTCTGTTAAAAGATTTTGATAATGTTGATAGACGTAATTATCTGTCATGATTATATTACATTTAGGAAAAAATGATAACATATGAATTTAAATTTTTTACATGAGATTATTTACACGTGGTCGATATACAGAATTATTCTCTTGTTTGCCTTTTCTACACACCTCATTACAAAACCATTTAAACTAGGCAGTGATTCATCATCATTATTCATTTTAACTGTTAACATTTCTGAAGTAGTTTTTACCACATTAGCTGAATGTTTCTGTTTTTCGTCATCAATAATATTTAATTCATCTCCTTCATTGAATTCATTAGCATTTTCAAAATAAATATGATGATGATCTCCATCAATGTCATGTTTTATGATAGAATACATATCTGACACATTCATGTGGATATCTTTTATGCTTATATAAAATTTGAAGTTAATTTGTGTTAATAATGACGAGATGTCATTATTCACATGTTTATTTATATTTTTGTAATGATATGTAAATGTTCCATTTTCATGCCTTATTTCCTTATTCAAAATGAGAATAGCTAGGCAATCTAATACATTATTCACGTCTGTATAATTATTTGTCCTTAATTGTGGGGATTGAATGTATAAATATGGTTCTAATAGTTCTTCATTTGAATGTATTGTCATGTATGTAAGGTTAATATTTTTTACTTGTATAGGTGTCTTAAATGTATAACGAAGTTCGTTTGAATTCAATATTTCGGCTTTATCAGAATCTAATATTATGTGTTTATCTAATTTGTGTTCAACTTTCATATCTAATGATTTTCTAGTTTCTTGAAGCTCTTTAAATTTATTCTTGTAATCGTCCATCTGCTTATTTTCTATTAGCTCATTCTGCTTTGTGATGTATTTTTTTACAATATTTACAACTTTAATACGCATGTCTTCAGAAGATAATACTTTATCATACGTTTTGGGGTTAGAAGCTAGTGATTGCATAACTTCGTAAATAGTTTTCTTTATATCTATATCTATATCTAATTCAATACTTTCAACATATTCCTGTATTTCCTTTTCAATAGCTATTACCATTGCTAATGTGAAAATGTTCTTATTCATGTTTATCATATGAATATAAAATTCTTTTAAATAATTAAACATGCAAAATAACNTGATTATTCCCCGAGATATGTCTGGTTTCATGAATGACAATCACATTATAAAACCACCCGAAATCAAAACAAANGATATTCCCAAGCGATACTATAGATATGTGATTGATAGTAGAGATAGAAACCTCAGTCATTTTCCAGATCCCAGTAAGTATGAAATAAAGCTTAGTGAAGATATCCACGATGTTCAATCTGTTGAATTGTTAAGTTTTGATGTGCCATTTACAAAATATTTAATCAACTCTTCTAACAATACATTTTACTATAAAGTTGGTAATGATTCCGTAGTTAAAGAATTCAGTATTGATGAAGGTGATTATGAAACAGTTGCTGATCTTGTAACCGAATTGAATAGACAGGCAACACTTGTATCTGCACCTTTTACATTCTCTGAACTTTTAAAACAGAAAAGAATCAAATTAGATACAACTGATAATGTCACACTTGTATGTTTGGGAGATGAAATACAAAAGAACAATTACCCGCGATTATCACCAACATATAAATCACAATTGATGAAATTGTTAGGTTTGAGTTTAAAAGATCACACAATTTCTGCTTCGACAGAATACTCTTTTCAACATAGAGTAGACCTGCGTAAAGATAAGTACATGGTAATGAATCTCGGTCAATCATCTGTAAACTTCAGTGAAAACAATTCCACACATAAAAGTTTTGCAATCATAAAGAAAGATGAATTAGATAATAAGTATATAGATGCAAACTACAAAAAGTTCTACAATCCACCTATACCATCTATGGCAACATTAAGAATCTCTTTTACAGATTACAATGGGCAATTATATGATTTTCAAAATCAAGACCATATGATAGAACTTATGTTTTGCTGTTTCAAAAATCAACGAAAATACAATGATATTTTCTCATAATTAATTATGCATATATATGAAAAAGTATAATATATAATAAGTATATTTATGAGATGGCATTAGATAGATTTTGTTCTGATGTCGTTAAGTATTTAGATGTGGAAGAATATGATGATAATATGATAATATCCTTAATATTAAGAGATGTGTATTTGAATGATATTATATATGTAGAGAATGTAGATAAATGGAAAGAGTATAAGAAAAAATCATGGGAAGACTTTAACATGAATTTTAAAGCAAAAATATCTAAGATTCATACTGTGTTAGAAAAAGTAGTTGATAAAATAATTGACATAGATGATGACAAAAATGTAATAAAGAAATCAATTATGAGAATATTATCGATTACTAAAGTAATTCATAGTGAAAAATACGATATTGTTCGAATAAAAGAAAATTGTAAACAACTATTTAATATAAATATTTAGAACCAAATCTATCAATTAAAATATTTCTCTCTTAGTTTGAAAACTTCATCATCAGAAGTTTTACTATTGCACACATTTTCAAATGTATTTTTTACTTTTAGCATATTTATTATAAAATTCATTGAAAACATTCCACACTCTGTATTTTTGAATTGATGCTTATTGTTGTTGATGCTTATTTTGAATTCCTTTCCTGTTTTTGTTCTTGTTCTTGTTTTTTTTGTTTTTAATTGTGCTCTAATTTGGTTAAACAATTTGATTATATATTTTGATGGCTCTTGAGCATTAGAATCATAATAGTAAAAACCATACTTATCCGAACTGTCATTTATATTTGCATATATAGCAACCCAGTGTGATCCACCAAGATAGTGAGGATCAGTGTTGAATACGATCCCTAATTGATATTTATTCTCTTTCAGCAATCCTGCTACATCTAATTTGCACAGTTCTTCAGCAACACATGTATTCATGAATATTTTATAATCATAGTCGTCGGGGAATACACCTAAAAACTTGAATGTATTGTATTTCTTTTCATATTGAACCATGACTTTCTGTATATCAAAATTACTCAACCATTCGCGAGGATTCGAGTGCCATTCAATTGGTCTCTTTGGTCGAAAGCGCTCCACCATTTTATCATTTTTTGCCCAACACAATTCATCGTTACATTTATATTTCATCTTTTCATATATCTTTTTCCATAACATATCTTTTCTTTTGGATATTTTTATTTTTTCATCACTTGTTTGATTGAATTTCTTCGCAATACTTTTCAATTGCTGATATGTGAAACATGTAAAAGAATTATCCCTTACATTTGGTGCACATTGGTTCATCTGCATATATTGAATTATACGAAGAAAAATTGATGATAATATTAATTTAAAAAATAAATTTAAAAAAGTTTGATATACTTAATTTAATGATGTCAAATATTACCACCTTCCTAAAAAAATTCAAAGTCTTGAAAGGTGAGGATATAACCCATACCAGCATGGGATATCCTTCAGGTTCGTTTTACATACCTTACGATGAAAATAGTAATTTCATGAAAATATACAAGGATGAATACGATAAAGGAACTAAATTGCATTTAACAGAAAAGCATAAAAGTATCAGTCCAATTCTTATTGATCTTGATTTTAGGTATGAGAAATCATCCACAGAAGTAAGACGTGTTTACTCTCTGGACCATTTAAAGAAATTCATGACACTGTATATGAAAACTTTAAGTGAATATGTAATCTTTAAAGACGAACCTAGTATTTACATCATGGAAAAACCTTCTCCAAAATATGACGAAGAAAAGAGACTTATTAAAGATGGTGTTCATATTATGATCCCCAATGTTGTTACCACACCCTCTGTTCAATTCAAAATTAGAACATTAGTCCTTGAAAATCTTGGAGATATTTTTGATGATTGCCATTTCATAAATGATAAGTATGACATTTTCGATGAAAGTGTTATTGATAAGAATAATTGGCTTATGTATGGAAGTTGCAAGCCAAATGGTATCCCATACCAAGTAACTCATAA
>JGI26088J50261_1001123_pt1 | contig 14926 bp, 17 predicted proteins | sample SaaInl1SG_22_DNA_FD_50261 | JGI IMG/M metagenome (IMG submission 50261)
GAAGAAGCAATCCCGTTGTATATTGACATTTTAAAACAAGCACTATGAAGCTTTGGCAAAAAAATAAAACTCCCGTAACCGAAAACGTTGACCGATTTACTGTTGGTGACGATAGGCTTTGGGATGTGCGCTTGGCNCCCTATGATGTGGTTGCCTCAAAGGCACACGCNCAGATGTTGGCAAGCGTTGGACTGCTTACCGCAGAAGAAGCCTCTCAACTTAGTGAAGCATTAGACAACATTCTGACACTTGTTTCTTCTGATGATTTTGCGATTGAGGATGACTTTGAAGATATCCATTCCAAAATTGAGTTTTTACTCACAGTACGATTGGGCGATGTGGGTAAAAAAATACATACGGCACGTTCCAGAAACGATCAAGTGCTTACGGCAATGCAGTTGTTTTTAAAAGACGAACTAACTGAAATCAAAGCACTTACAAAGGAGTTGTTTGGCACATGGATGACATTGGCAGAGAAGTACAAAAACGATTTACTTCCCGGCTATACGCACCTGCAAGTTGCCATGCCCTCCTCGTTTGGGTTGTGGTTTTCTGCCTATGCCGAGACGTTGATTGACGATGTCATTTTACTCAACGCTGCGCATACCATCTGCGACCAAAATCCCTTGGGTAGTGCTGCCGGCTACGGCAGTTCGTTTCCCATTGACCGAAACCACACCACAGCAGCCTTGGCATTTAAGACGCTAAAATTTAATGCGGTAGCAGCGCAAATGGGGCGTGGAAAATCGGAACGCATTACAGCAAGTGCATTGGGGTCTTTGGCGGCTACGCTTGGGCGTTTCTCCATGGACGTATGTTTGTATATGAGTCAGAATTTTAATTTTATCCACTTTCCAGAACACCTGACTACGGGGTCGAGCATTATGCCCCACAAAAAGAATCCGGATATTTTTGAATTGATACGTGGCAAATGTGCGCTGATACAAGGCTTGGCAAACGACTTTGCGCTATTGGGGCAAAACCTGCCGAGTGGTTACCACCGAGAAATGCAGCTTTTTAAAGGAAAAATGATTGAGGGCATTGACAGCATTAAAGACTGCCTCACGATACTCAACAGTACGATAAAAGAGGTGCACATTCGTAAGAATATAATGGAAGACGGTATTTATACCTATGCGTTTACTGTGGATGCACTGAACGAATTGGTGCAACAAGGCGTACCGTTTCGAGATGCCTACAAGCAGGTGGGGCAACAGGTTGAGGAAGGTACTTTTGTGCCTCCCAAAAAAGTGGAGCACACCCATGTGGGGAGCTTGGGGAATTTGGCACTCGACAAGATTCAGGAGAAATTTGACAGGCACTTTTGATGTAGCATGAACACGCAACGGCTTTATTTTATTGATGCGCTTAGGGCCTTTGCGATTTTGATGATGCTACAAGGGCATTTTATCAGTGGCTTACTCGACACGACTACCGTTGACACCAGCCACCCCGTTTACCGTATTTGGCTGTATTTCAGGGGCATTACCGCACCCGTATTTTTTACGATAACAGGTTGGGTGTTTCTGTTTTTGTTGCAACGCAACCCCATAAAGGGCTGGCAAAACCCACGCCTAAAAAAGGGGCTAAAACGCGCACTGGAATTGATTTTGTGGGGCTACGCCCTCAGGCTAAGCCTCCCCTATTTTTTAACCACCGGACGGCTTACCAAAACCTTTATGCGCCCCGATGTGCTGCAAATTATCGGCTGCGGATTGTTGTTTTCCATGCTTTTGTATGTGCTTTTTAATAGCCTTGGAAAATGGCGCCCTGTGCTATTTTTTNCCATAGGCATAGGCATATTTGTCTGCGAACCGCTGTACGCCGATGTGGTGTTTGAAAACTTGCCCTTGTTTGTTGCTGCCTATTTGACCAAAGCTCACGGGGCGGTATTTTACCTGCTNCCTTGGTTGGGCTATGTGAGTATAGGTGCCGGTATTGCTTTTTTGATGCCGAACAAACCTAAAAAACTACCCCTTTGGGCGATGGGCTTTTTGGGGATTGGCTATGTGCTGTCGTTTCACTCCACGGCTATGCTCCATGGACTTGCAACTGCGCTTTCCAGTACGCTGCTCCAACAGGTTTCGTACAACAATTTTTTGCTTATCCACCTTGGCGATGTGCTCATGCTTTTTGGGGTATTTATGCTTATTGAACCCCTAGTAAAACATAGCCTTTGGCAGCGTATAGGCACCAAAACGCTATCGCTCTATATTGTACATTACGTGATCCTTTACGGGAGTTTTACCAGTATTGGACTATACAAATTTTACCACAACGCCCTTTCGTGGGAAATGGCCGTCTTGGGCGCACTTGGCTTTGTGATTGGGGTTACTGAAATAGTGTTGCTTTATCCAACAACGGTAAAGCCTTTAATAAGGCGGGTGAGGCTAGAATATGGAAGAATCATAGTCAGACGATAACGCTTTTTTAATTTTAGATATCCAAAGACAGTTTTAGACTTCCTCCGAGCCCTTCGCGGATGATGCGCATTAAGGTTGAAAGGCGGATATCACTCGCATTATTCTCTATTCTAGAGATATAATTTTTTGTTGTTCCAACTTTATCAGCAAGTTCTTGTTGGGTTAAACGCTGTTTTTTTCGGGCTTCTTGAATTAAAACCCCTATGCGGAAGGTTTCAAATTCCTCTTCGAATTTTTCTCTTGACGTAGTGCCCATTTTACCATACTGCTTATCTAAATGGTCATCAAAAGAGGTTAGGTTATTTGTTGTTTTCATAATATTCCTTTTTTAATCGTTCCGCTTTTTTAATCTCCTTTTTCGGGACTTTTTGTGTTTTCTTTTGAAATCCACTTAATAAGACAACTAGGCTACCTTTGTCGAAGAAACAGAAAATTCTAAAAATTCCATTTCCAGCAGCAACCCTTACTTCCCAAAGTCCATCCGTATTGGTTAAATGTTTTAGGTATTTTTCAGGTACAATCCGCGTTCTTTTTATCAGCAAAAGCGTCCAATCGATTTTTTTTCTAACCGTAAGCGACTGTTTGCTATAAAACACCTTAAAGTGGTTTCCATAAAACCCTATTTCTCTACTAAATTTTATCACATTTGAGGCATCTATTTTTCAAAGTTACCTAAATAGGTAACCTTTTGCAAATTTTAGGTGAGTTTTTTACTTGAACCCTGTCTAGCGAAACAGGCTTAGGCGCACTTGGCTTTGTGGTTGGGGTTACCGCAATGGTGTTGTTTTATCCGACAACGGTAAAGCCTTGGGTTATGCGGGTGAGGCGAGGTTTGTGGTCGGGGTGAATTGCAAAAATGCATCGTTTTATGCGTTGGCTATCTCGTAAACCTAATTTGTAGATTTAGTTTAAAGTATAGTTCTCCGTTTTCTTCATATATTTTACCAAATTCATGTCGAGAAGAACTTGCTGTATCAAGTTTTGTATTACTTAGTAAATAATCCTCAAATTCATTTCTGTTATAAATATGATAACACAAAATATCTCCATTTTCTTTTACAATCAAATATCCACCTGTAGCATCATATTTTCCTGTCCAAACTTTTGATGGCATCATTCCTAGCGCAATGTCTGTCAAAAACCGTTTTATTTTATACTCATAAAATTTATGTTCGTTCACAATGTCAAAATTCAGTGGGTTTTTATTCGCTATTTTATTTACTAAATCAGTTAAATGAGAAAACTCTGTTGAATAAAAATCAAATACAATCTTTGACAAAATCTCTGGAAGCAAACTATCTATCAGAACTAGGTTATTTGAAAAAATCTTTCGCTCTGTTTTTATAAAATCAAATTTTGCTCCTTTCTTTTGAACTTGAACAATCCTATCCATTATTTTACTTCTTGAAGTAATTGAATTGATCTGTTCAATTTCGTTCTTAGATAAAGTTGCACCAACAATTTTATAAATAAAGTTTGTTGTTTTACCCGCATTTAATAGTGTTGAGGGGCTTCCAAGTTGTGATTTAATACTAAATCCTAATGTCGGTTTTTGATTTGTTCTTTGGTCGTGAACAACAATAGTAATATCTGTTTTAGCAGAAGAACTAGCCTTTAAAGAAATACAATGAATTGATTGCATAAAACTCTCGATTTCTGCAACAGAAAAAGTCCTTTCTTTGTTTTGCTTTATAGCGTTTAAAAGAGAAAGAGCTTTGTCTTTAAAGACTGAAATAGGAATTTTTAAAATATCTTCATTCCCTGAAACTAAAATAATTTCATCTTGAATTGAATATTCAAAATTACCGTTACTTTCTGCACGAAGTATTTTTATAATCGGATAAAATAACCCTTCAAGCTTTTCAATATCTTTATTTCCAAGAAATAATTGTTTGTCACCTAATAATTTAAAAAGCGCATAAATTTCACTCCATTCACCTTTATTCCCTGTAATCATTTGAAGCCAAGTTTTTCTAATATTTTTTCAGCTGTTGCCTGAATTGCGGGAACTGCAACTGAGTTTCCAAATTGTTTGTATGCTTGAGCGTCTGAAACTGTAATTTTAAAATTATCTGGAAATCCTTGTAATCTAGCCCATTCCCGTGGTGTCATTTTTCTTATTCCTTCTCGATTTACCGTTCCAGAAATGTTTGTTATAGGTATAAAATTTGTTAGTCTATCATCATAAACTAAATTTCGTTCTCTGCCCATTCCCCCGCAAACTACTGCATTTGCAATACCATCATTTGGAATGATTTCATAACCAAATCCATTCCCTTTACTTTCGTGTCTGGCCTTATGGTTTCTTAATGTATCTATATATGTAGTCGAAAGATAGTATTTAACTGAAACTTCGCTTTCTTCTAATATGTCTTCTAATACAGTTTGTTTATTCGTTGGTTCAGGATATTCAAAGTCATTAATTCCAGTGTCTTTATGAAAACCAACTATAAAGATTCGCTCACGATTTTGTGGCACTCCAAATTCTTTGGCATTTATTATTTGTGGCTCTGGAACATAATAACCTAAATCCTTACGAAGTACGTTTAATATTGTTGCTAAAGTTTTCCCTTTATCATGATTTCGCAACCCCTTTACATTTTCAAGAAAAATTGCTTTTGGTTGTTTTCTTTTTATGATTTCTGCAACATCAAAAAATAGTGTTCCTCGTGTATCTTCAAATCCGCCACGTCTTCCAGCAATTGAAAATGCCTGACATGGAAAGCCTGCACAAAGCACATCAAAATTATCTGGAATGTAATTTTTTGTTTGGGGTTTTGTAATGTCACCAAATGGAAATTCACCAAAGTTTGCCATATAGGTTTGTGCTGAATATTTGTCCCATTCACTTGTAAAAACACACTTGCCCTTAAGGTTTTGAAAAGCAAGACGGAAACCGCCAATTCCTGCAAAAAGGTCAATAAACTTAAATTTTGGGTTTTCTGGTGCTGGAAAAGGAACAGATTTATTGAGGTCAAAAATCAAATATTGAATAGCTTTTTCTGCTACCTCATTTGAAACATTTTCTTTTGGAAATTCTTTTTGAAGAACCTCTTTTACATAAGAAAGTGCATCTTTCTTATATGACTGAGAAACTCCATTTTTGTAATTCTGTAAATAATGTGTAAATGAAGCAGGTTTAGAATTTTCCAGACCCACTAATTTTATTTGAAAAAGTTGTCCATCTATATTTTCAGTGTCAATTCTTTCTTTAATCATTACATCATAGTTTAAAAACCCAATTTACTAAAGCAAACTGCTTTAGTAGGTCTTCCTAAAAGTTTTTATTCACAATTTTTTCAGTGTGTTAATCGAAAGTAAAGATAAAAATGTCAGTTTATTTGTTTTGATTAATTCAAATATCCCCACTTTAACCCACATTACGTTATGCCATTGTTAGCGTACGTTAATTATTAGTTCTTTTAGTTTTTTAAATTCCTTTTCATTCAGAATGTCGTATTCGTTAGTCGTAGCCAATAGAATAGCATTCCTACATTCCTCAATCCGTCTCAAAACAGGAAAAACAATACTCTTTCCGTGTTTTATAAACTTTTTCATATCGTGAGCAGAAGTTGGAATTTTATATCCATCTCTACTGCTTGCAATCAACAATCCACTGTCTCTTAAATGTCCAATTACTTTAGAACTAAATTGTTCTTTACTCAAATCCTTATGTCTGTTTACATTCAGATGCTTAATAAATTCGGCAGATGTAGTATATTTTTTTGGATGATTTGATTGATGGTAAAGCAAGAGTAGTTTTGCAAAATTTAAACGGTCGAGGTTATCTTGACTATTACCAGTTGTTTTGTCTATATAGTCAAAAACTCTACTTAGTCCTAAAGTTGCAATCGTATCATCATATTCGTTAAATGTCTCTTCTTCATTGAATTCCTCTGATTTATATTCTTTAGGAAATTGATTGAGACTTATAAGTTTATTAGATAAAATTTCTGCAAATTCAGATGACTTGTCTGACTTTTTATTTTCATCAAAAATATAGCCAAGTGTGCCAGCCATAAAATCAGCAAGTTGAACTCCTAAATCATTATGACTTTTTTTAATGTTGAATTCAGAACCTGTAAATAGATTTCGGATGTGATTTTTTTCTACATACTTTTTAAAACTTCTCATAAAGTCATTTCCACCGTGTTCGTCAACTTTCAGTTCGAGTTGCGGAAATGTTCTGTATAGTTCCTTGTAGAGTATTCCGTTTAAGAATTTGTAAAAAGATTGTTTGAATTTAAAGCCTTCTCCAAATAGTTTCCTTTTGTCAATAACAACAGCATAAACTGAATAATTAATTGATTGAAGTTCCTTTAGTATTAAGATTCTCCTTTTGTGATTGTACTTAACCTTACTTGATTTAATTTCTCCAGTCTGAAAGTACTTTTTTCTGATTGATTCAAGTTGTTCTTGGATTTTTGGTAACTCATCCTGATTCATTATAACACTTGCGATAATGAAATGGCTACCTTGATTTTCAAAATTAAAGGAATTATTTCCAAATTCGTCTGCAAATGCTATTACTCTTTTCATTCGGTCTTAATGTACGCTAACGTTTTGGGTATGGTGCGTTGCTGTCCCGTTGGGCAGCAATGACCTATACCCGTTGTTCTGTGTTCGTGCTTATTTATTTTTTCTTAAATCTATAGGTAAAAGCTTGTCAATTTCTTCATCACTAAATGTCATTTCCTCTTTATTCTTCAATCCTTTCGTAGCTTCTTCATAAGCCTTATTCAATGTCCTTGGATATCCATTGTAGACACTGTATAGGTCTTCTTGTAGAGTGTCTCTTTTTGCTCGTATTTCATCAGGGGTCAATTTGCCTGTTTTTAAGTCTGTCAGTAGCGAAAGATAGCTTTCTCTTATGTTCCATAAATCTGTGGCAGTACTTGAGTGTTTTTGTGCAATTTCTCCTAAATCATAGTCTTTGGTATAAGTATTTAGTCCAAATAATAATGCGGAAATAATTGCCGATACAACTCCGATAACTTTGTTTTCACCAAAAACTGCAATCAAAATTCCTGTCGTTGTAATCGCAGATAGAATAATTTGTGCGATCTTAATCCTAACATGTCTTTTCAAAACAATATCTGCACATTTCTCTTGAGTTTTATGCGTCCATAACACTCTTCCATATAACTCTCGAATTTGTGATTCGAGCACTTCAGTCTGGGAATCTGTATCCATATATTTCTCTCCATTTTTGTTTTGATGACCATTCTTTGTCTTCAGATTGAAGTTTTATTGCTTCAATCGCATTATTATGAGCAACTGTTGCTTTATACCTAAAATTATCTGCGTTATAAATGTTCTGTGAACTTCCGATTGCGTACCAAATCGTTTGATCTTTAGGTTGATCCTTGAGGTAAGCAAAAAAGTCCCTGCTCATCCAATCATAATACAGGTATGACTTATCTCTATTGTCCCAATTAGTCAAAAACCTATATGCTAGAGTATCAATAAGAAGACCCTTGATAGGAACATTACAATAAAATTTCCATGAACGAGCCATCCGACATAACGGTCTTAAATTATTGCTTGTCAATAAATCACCCGTTCCAACGGCTGAAATCTCCGGAACGGGATTAGTTTTTTTCCAACTACCGCCACCATTAGAGTCTGCAAATGTGTATGTATTATCAGAATTCTTGAAAACAGGTAATACTTCAAATGTCGTATTGTCTGTAAAACTAACCTTGACTATTTGTCCATCACCCTTTAACGATGTTGTAGGATAAGTTTTTGCTATTGAATTCTTTACAGCCTGCAAAAATGCTGATTGACCATTCCCAGTATAATTGTTGTATTGTGAATAAAGAGAGAATGGCATTTCAAAAATCATGTCAATGTCGCTCACCCAACTATTTGCAGTATTTCGACCAAAGGAGCCAACGTATCTACCTCCTGACGTGGTGTCAACGTTCCAAAAATCATTGTTCAACCTTTTACAGATAGCTAAATAGCGAGTCGAAATTGTCGAGCGAGCATCTGTGCCGATTAACAAGCTTTTACAGAATGATTCAAAATTGGTTGCTACACTCATTTATAATTGTTCATTGCATGACACACAACTCGTATATATTCGCACTATTGCGTTTATTTCTTATATATATTACGATAAAACCCCTTTGCAAAAGCATTTATCGTATTAACCCAAAAAAGTAAAAATGCATCGTTTTATGCGTTCACTAAAACAGATTTGGGTTTTGTTTACAGCTAAATTAACAAAAAAAGTTTAGGCATAAAAAAGGCGTTTTTCAACGTGTTTTTTCACCTCTTATTTCCATCAGTTTTAAAGCCAATGCGTTCTCTGTTTTCGTGTTCTATCACTGCTTTGTCTTTTTGCAATAGATAATTAAGGGCCTGGTTTATATCTTTGAACTTTATGTTCATCTCTTTTTCTAATTTGGCTAGCTGTTCTTTTAAATCTTTGTAGTCGGTAAGGTGTTGTCGGAGAAGTACAAACGCTCGCATTATAGCGATGTTCACATCGATAGCCTTGTCACTGTTGAGCACACTTGAAAGCATTGCTACACCTTGTTCAGTGAAAGCAAAAGGTGGATAACGCAATCCCATTTTGTCAGCATTGGACATCACATTTTGTGATCTCCAATTCACAAATTCTTCTTTTGAAAGCTGAAACATAAAGTCATCAGGGAAGCGTTTAATATTTCGCCGTACTGCTTGTTTAAGCACTCTGGTTTCAACTCCGTACAACTCAGCAAGATCTCTATCAAGCATTACTTTATTTCCTCTGATGATACGTATTTTCGATTTGATTATTTGAATCTCCATATATTCATTTTGTTATGTCATCACAATTTGTGATAACATCTTCCATTCTTCTTTGGTCAACTTAAAATAAAATCTTGTGAGAAAATGTATATGCGTTCACTAAAACAGATTTGGGTTTTGTTTACAGCTAAATTAACAAAAAAAGTTAACGCATAAAAAAAAGGCGTTTTTCAACGCCTTTTAAATCCTTTTGCTGTAACCCCGCTACACATGCAAGGCACGGTCTTCGGTGGCAGCAAGGGCTGCTTCTTTTACGGCTTCGGCATAGGTAGGGTGTGCATGGCTCATACGTGCCAAGTCCTCGGCAGAAGCACGGAATTCCATCGCGGTTACCGCTTCGGTAATCAGGTCGGCAGCACGCGCACCTATCATATGTACGCCCAAAATCTCATCCGTTTCGGCATGTGCTAAAATTTTTACAAAACCATCGGTGTCCATACTCGCTCTAGAACGCCCCAATGCACGCATGGGAAACTGCCCTTTTTTGTGCGGGATATTCGCAGCCTTTAGCTCCTCCTCTGTTTTTCCCACAGCAGCCACTTCGGGCCAAGTGTAAATCACATTCGGAATCAGGTTATAATCGATATGCGGCTTTTGCCCTGCTAAAAACTCAGCAACCAACACCCCTTCTTCTTCGGCTTTGTGCGCCAACATGGCACCACGCACCACATCGCCAATGGCGTAAATGTTCTTGGCTGTGGTTTGCAATTGGTCGTTTACCTCAACCTGTCCGCGGTCGTTAAGCGTTACGCCCGCAGCTTCGGCGTTAAGTCCATTGGTGTAGGGTCTTCTGCCTACAGAAACCAAACAATAATCCCCTGCAAAGGTTTGCGCTTCGCCTTTTTTGTCGTTTGCTGTTACGGTTACCGTATCCCCTTTGCGCTCTACGGCAGTTACTTGGTGCGAGAGGTAAAATTTCACCCCTTGTTTTTTCATCACTTTCATCAACTCTTTGGAAAGTGCAGCGTCCAACACCGGGCTGATGCGGTCGGCGTATTCAATCACGCTGACTTCGGCACCCAATCTGCGGTATACCTGTCCCAATTCTAAGCCGATAACGCCACCGCCAATCACCACCAAGTGTTTTGGGATTTCGCTAAGCTCCAAGGCTTCGGTTGAAGTGATAATACGTTCTTTGTCTAGGTTGATAAACGGCAAACTTCCCGGCGTAGAACCCGTGGCAATGATGGTATGTTTTGCCTCAATGGTCTGCGCATCTTCGCCTGTAATTTTTATGCGCGTAGCATCTTCAAACGAACCCAAACCTCGCAGTACAGTAATCTTGTTTTTGTCCATCAAAAAATCAATCCCTTTTACCGTTGTGGACACCACCTCACGTTTGCGAGCAATCATTTGCGGGAAATTCACCGCAAGCGTACCCTCAACGTCAATGCCGTGGGTTTTAAAATCTTTAACCGCCGTTTCGTAGTGGTGCGACGAATCCAACAAGGATTTTGAGGGAATACAGCCCACATTGAGGCAGGTACCGCCCAAGGTGGGTTCTTTTTCAATGACTACCGTTTTCATGCCAAGTTGCGCACAACGAATAGCTGCAACATATCCTCCGGGACCCGAGCCAATAACGGCTACATCAAATTGATTCATTTGTTGTTTGGTTTTGTGCTACAAATGTACAATGAACAGCGCATATCTTACAGCATTATGTCATATTCCTCACAAAATTATTTTAAAACCTTATTGCTGTTACAGCATAGCTGTGATTTGTTATTACGTAAAATATTTTTAATTTTACACGTAAATTAAATGTCATGGACAAAAAATTGACTTTAAGTTTAAATCAAGGGGTGATTGACAATGCCAAAGTGTATGCAAAATCAAACAATACCAGTTTGTCAAAATTGATTGAATCCTATTTGGCAAGCCTCACAAAAGACACAACCACTGCACCGCAAATCACGCCCCTGGTAAAAAGCCTCAGTGGTGTGATTGACATTCCTACTGACTTTGATGCGAAAAAAGCCTATGGAGCATTCATCGCAGAAAAATACGCATGAATCGGGTACTCATTGACACAAACATAGTAATTGACCTTTTGGCAGGACGGAAGGAATTTTACCCTGAAGCTGCTGAACTTTTCTCACTTTCCGATACAAACAAAATTACGCTAACCATTTCGGCATTGACATTCGCCAATACGCACTATATATTGTCTAAACAGAGATCTGAAAATGAAGCACGCGAAATTTTAAGAAAGTTTAAAGTGTTGGTCGAAATCCTCCCCTTAGACGATAAGTTGGTTGAATTAGCCCTAAGTGACAATAGGTTTTCGGACTTCGAAGATGGACTTCAATACTATTCCGCCCTAGAAAACAAGGTAGATGTTATTATCACCCGAAATAAAANAGATTTCAAAAACGCTAAAATTCCCGTTTTGACAGCAAAAGAGTATCTTGTCAGAGNATAAGAACAAACCGCTAAATTTACAATCGATGCAACACACAAAACCTACCCTTTCGCTCGGCGCAGCCCTTGTTCCCGTACTTGTTTTAGTTGTTCTATTATCTGTAAATGTGGGCATTTATGGCGATGATGCACTAAGCGGCTCCAACCAGTTTATCTTACTTTTGGGCGGTGCTATGGCAGCACTTATCGGATTTAGAAAAGGGATTTCGTATAAAGAAATGTTGGCGCGTGTTGCCGAAAATTTAAAATCGGTTACGGGGGCAATACTCATTTTGCTTTTTGTGGGTGCGCTGGCGGGAACGTGGTTACTTAGCGGGATTATTCCTGCCATGATTTATTATGGCTTGCAAATCTTACATCCAACCTATTTTTTGGCAGCTTGCATCATTATTTGTGCGCTGATTTCTTTGGCAACAGGAAGCAGTTGGACGACCTCCGCAACTGTGGGCATTGCGCTTATTGGTATTGGCAAAGCCATGGGGCTTCCCGTGGGAATGATTGCTGGTGCGGTGATTTCAGGTGCCTATTTTGGTGATAAAATGTCACCGCTTAGCGATACCACCAACCTTGCCCCTGCCATGGCGGGAGGCGAATTGTTTAGCCACATCCGCTACATGACGCTAACCACAGTACCCACAATTTTGGTTACGCTGTTGGCATTTCTCATCATTGGATTTATGCAAGACACCGCTGCCGTGGCGCAAACCGACACCATGTTGGCAGCAATACAAGAACGTTTTGTGATTAGCCCCTTTTTGTTTGTAGTACCTGTTTTGGTTGTGGTGATGATAGCTCGCAAAACACCACCCCTAGTCGCATTGCTTGTGGGAACGCTTTTGGGTGCACTCTTTGCCCTTATTTTTCAGCAATCGCTTTTGGCGCTATTGAGCGGTCAAGAGGTGTTGTCGTGGCAAAATACCTATCAAGTTATTATGGATTCAATGACCGTTTCTACCACCATAGAAACGAGTCATCCATTATTGAACGATTTATTTCAATCGGGAGGAATGTCTGGGATGTTAGGGACGATTTGGTTGATAATTTGTGCCATGGTTTTTGGCGGTATTATGGATGCCATTGGTGCCCTCGAAGCCATTAGTGCAGCATTGTTAAAATGGGCAAAAAACACCTTCCAACTGTTTGCCAGTACGGTGGCTTCCTGTTTGGCGATAAACGTAACCGCATCCGATCAATATCTTTCTCTAGTAGTTCCTGGAAAAATGTTTGCTAAAGCCTATAAAGACCGTGGGCTGGCACCGGAAAATCTGAGCCGTACGCTAGAAGATTCGGGTACGGTAACCTCCGTTTTAGTGCCATGGAATACCTGTGGTGCCTACCAGTCGGGAGTGTTGGGCGTTTCGGTAGCCGAGTATTTTGTATTCGCTATTTTTAATTGGCTTAGCCCGTTTACTACATTGCTTTATGCTGCTATTGGNTATAAAATCAAGCAACTGAAATCGGTACATTGAGGCTGCTTATGCGTTCATAGAAAATTAAAATACAGCGGCACTCATTTTGCAGCTTATTTGTTTAATTTTGGTACTCAATTTAAAAACAAAAAATTATGGCTATTGTAGGAAAAAAATTCCCTGATGTAACTGTGAATGCAATGAATGAGATGGGTGACACCATCCAGATTAACGTGCTTGAAGAAGCTGTAAACAACAAGAAAAAAGTATTGTTGTTTTGGTATCCAAAAGACTTCACCTATGTGTGCCCAACAGAGTTGCACGCCTTTCAAGAAGCACTGCCCGAATTCGAAAAAAGAAACACCATTGTTATTGGTGCATCATGCGACACGGCAGAAGTCCACTTTGCTTGGTTAAGCACTCCAAAAGACAACGGTGGTATTGAAGGGGTTACCTATAACTTATTGGCAGATAGCAACCGTAACTTATCTTCTATTTTGGGNGTTTTAGACGGTGAAAATCACCAATACAACGAAGAATACGATGTAGTGCTAATGGACGGTGACAACGTGCCAAACCGCGCCACGTTCCTAATCGATGAAGACGGAATTGTACAACACGAAAGCATCAACAACAAACCGATTGGACGTAATGTTGGTGAATTCATTCGCTTGGTAGATGCGCTAGCACACAACCAAAAACACGGCGAAGTATGTCCTGCCAACTGGGAAGAAGGTAGCGAGGCAATTAACGCCACTAGCGAAAGTGTTGCTGATTACTTAAGTAAAAAATAAGATGGTAACAGAATTAAGTACAGACAATTTGCAAGAGCTATTGGAACAGCACGATACCGTGTTAGTGCAATACTCTGCCGGATGGTGCGGTAACTGCCGTATCATGAAGCCTAAATTCAAAAAAATGGCTTCTGAAAATCCGGATGCATTTTTTGTGTTGGTTGATGCAGAAAAAAATCCGAACTCCAGAAAACTTGCTAACGTGGACAATCTGCCCACTTTTGCAGGGTTTAAAAAAGGAGCCTTCGTCAATCAAGTGCAAACCAACAAACTAGACGTTTTACAAACCTTTGTTCATGAAATTACCGATAATTAAACATCTTACGGAATTCATTCAGCAAAACGACGAAGATTTTGTTGTAGAAGCTGCCGAAACCTTAGAGGCATTAACGGAAGTATCTTCGCTAAAAGAGGAAGAACTTGACGTTATTGGGGAGCTGATTTCCAATATGTATGGTGCGCTTGAGGTAAACAAAATGATACAAGAAGGCGTTGCGCCCAAACAGGCACTCAACGACTTTATGAAACGTGTACTCGGATCTATAGATAAATAGATTTAGCATTTGCCGAACAAAAACCCGATGACTTCATCGGGTTTTTTTGTTGTATTTTTGACAAATTATACCATGGGGTTAAAAGAAAAATTCACCATTCTGAGACTTAATCGCCAACAACAAATTGTTTGGGGTGCATTTTGCATCCTTGTAGGGATATTAATTTTTGCTGCCTTTGTTTCTTTTTTTCAAACATGGAAAATTGACCAAAGTGCACTTGGCAATCTTTCCAACAGAGATGTGACTACGGCAAACAGCATCCGAAAATTGGGGGCTTCGCTGAGCCACCTGTTTATTTATCAAGGCGTTGGCATTGGTGCTTTTTTTATTGCCCTAATGATTCTAATTACGGGTGTAAGCCACTTTCTAAACCTTGGAACCAACAAATTGGGCATTCGCTGGATTTGGACATTATTGCTTTCCCTTTGGGTTGCCATTACGGTTGCACTGATGCTCCCAAAATATCCGCTACTTAGTGGTGTTACGGGTTTTGAAACTAATGCCCTGTTGGTACACTATAT
>JGI26088J50261_1001128_pt1 | contig 14897 bp, 15 predicted proteins | sample SaaInl1SG_22_DNA_FD_50261 | JGI IMG/M metagenome (IMG submission 50261)
GCTAAAGGTTTTGGCTTAATGGCACCAGATGACGGCGTTACAGTAGATGAATTATTAAAAATCATTGCATTTGTAAGAAGCAATGGCAAAGGTTTAACAGGCAACGAATAATCAAAGTTATCTTAACTTGGTTTATAATGACGGCTGATAATTATCAGCCGTTTTTTTTGGAAAAAAGAGTTATGCAAAAAATTGTAATTTTATTATTGTTCCTTGCAATGCTAAGCTGTTCTGAAAATTCAGAACTTGAATCCAGTGGTACATCCATCAATAAAAAAGATCAAATTACTAGTGAAACATCATCACAATCAATAATACTCAATAAAACCTCAGATAATAGTGAAATTAAGTTTCCTGAAAAAGCATTAGTTGGTACAGATGCAGAAAAAGAATTCTTAGCAACCGGTAAGAATATTTATGTTGGTGACGCAGAAGCTATCAAAACAGGTAAAAAGAGATACAACCTATGGTCATGTACTCAATGTCATGGTCCTACAGCTAAAGGTCAAGTTGGTCCTGGCCTAACTGGTCCAAAGTATAACTACGCAAAAGATGCGACAAACAAGGGTATGTTTGAAACCATCTGGGGCGGCACAAATGGTGGCATGGGCGCTAAAGGTTTTGGCTTAATGGCACCAGATGACGGCGTTACAGTAGATGAATTATTAAAAATCATTGCATTTGTAAGAAGTAATGGCAAAGGTTTAACAGGCAACGAATAGGAAAAAATTTGGAAAAACTTCATCAAATAGTAATAGTTGGTGGCGGAGCGGGTGGGCTAGAGCTTGCTACAAAACTTGGGAATACTTTGGGTAAAAAAAACTTAGCTGAAGTGATATTAGTAGACGCAAAAAAAACCCATGTATGGAAACCTCTATTGCATGAAATTGCTGCTGGAAGTTTAAACCCTGATAAAGATGAGTTGGAATATCTAGCCCAGGCTCATTGGCACCATTTTAAATTTCGATTTGGACGCGTTGATAATGTTGACGCAGAAAAGAAAACGGTGTCGATTAGTCCAACATTTGATCTGGATGGGTCTGAAATTATTCCTAAGAGAAAAATACACTTTGACACCCTTGTGCTAGCGGTCGGAAGCACTGTAAATGATTTTAATATCCCGGGAGCAAAAGAGTTTGCTGTAGCTTTAGATACTCAAGACCAGGCTGAACGTTTTCATCAGAAATTACATAACTCTATCTTAAGAGCCCAGACTCAGAAGGGTCCAGTGAAAACTGGCCAGCTTGAAGTTGTTATTGTAGGAGGTGGGGCAACAGGGGTTGAGCTTGCAGCAGAACTTCACAAGGCAACAAGAGAAATGACAGCTTATGGTCTTGATAGAATTAATCCAGACCGAGACATTAATATCCATTTAGTTGAGGCAAGCCCTCGATTACTGCCAGCACTTCCACCAAAAATTAGCTCATCAGTAGAACTTGAGTTACGTAAATTGAACGTGAAATTATTTTTGGGGGAAAAGGTAATAAAAGTTTCTGATGGTGGGATTGAAACCGCTTCTGGGAAAAAAATTATCTCTTCTTTAGTGGTATGGGCTGCTGGAATTAAAGCACCTGAATTCTTAACAAAAATTAATGGAATAGAAACCAACTCTATTAATCAGTTGATCGTTGATTCTACCTTGCAGACAACTAACTACCCTGATATTTTTGCTTTTGGTGATTGTGCAGCTTGTTCAATTGAACCAGGAAGTGAACAATTAGTGCCCCCACGGGCTCAAGCTGCGCACCAACAAGCCNCATTGCTATATAAGTCTATAAAAATTAGGGTTCTTAAGCCTAATAAAAAATTACCCACNTATAAATACAAAGATTATGGATCATTAGTTAATCTTGGANGNTATTCTACAGTAGGTAATTTAATGGGATCTTTATTGGGCGGATCTATGTTTATAGAAGGCTTGATAGCAAGGTTGATGTATTTAATGTTATACCAGATGCATTTATCAGCATTGCATGGATACTTGAGTGTTGTATTTAGATTGCTTGCAAAGTTAATATCAAGAAGAACTGAGGCCAGGGTTAAATTACACTAATTTATTTATTGATATCTTCATAGTAAATTTTAGCGACCACCATGGCCATAATTACAAACAGGCCAAATATGAATACTATTCCATTAATTGGAATGTCTTGCTTCACCATAAGTGTATAACCACCACTTAATAAGAGTATGCCAATATTTTCACTAAAATTTTGAACAGCTATTGAGTGACCAGCCCCAATGAGTTTATGGCCTCTGTATTGAAGCAGCGCGTTCATTGGTACAATCAGAATTCCACTAAAAATACCAATCAATAGCAAGATAACTGCTGCACCTTGCCATGATGATAAAAAGATCATCACGCAAACTAAAACTCCCATAAAAATCCCAATGGTTAAAATTTTAACAGCATCTTGCATCTTGATATATTTAGCTGCTACAACAGATCCTAGCGCGACGCCTAATGCAACCATCGCTGTTAAAAGAGTTGCTTTATCCAAACCAAACGAAAGTGCAAAAGCGGCCCAAGCAATAATGACCAGCCTCAGTGTAGCGCCTGCTCCCCAAAAAAGGGTTGTAATGACAAGTGACAATTGACCTTTGGGGTCACGCCATAATTTTTTTAAGGAATTAAAAAAATCAATAATCAGGAAGACTGGGTTACGTTTCTCTAATGTATGATCAATCGGAACAAAGGGTATATAGCGGTTACAAATTGCTGCAGCAAGATATAAAATAGATATAAGAGTGATTGCTATATTGGGTGAGAAGTTTGAGAAAATACCACCAATAATTGCCCCAAGAATAATTGCTGCAACAGTCAACCCCTCAACCCAACCGTTAGCGGCAACTAACTCTTTAGATGGAAGCATTTCGGTAAGTATTCCATATTTGGCTGGAGAATATGATGCGGCTCCTATCCCAACAATCCCATAAGCATAAAGAGGGGGAAGGCCTGCGAGCATGGTTAGACTACCAATTAATTTAATACCATTCGAGACAAACATAACTTTACTTTTCGGGAAGGCATCCGCCAATGCGCCTACAAATGGAGCTAGAAAAATATATGAAATAACAAAAAACTGTAATAGCAGTGGTTGATGCCATTCGGGTGCCATTTGATTGGTCAGGAGAGCAATCGCAGCGAATAATAGAGCATTATCGGCTAGCGCAGATAGAAATTGAGCACCTAGGAAGAANTAAAAACCTTTACTATGAACAGAATTTTCAGAGAGCTTCTGCTGCATAATCTGCCAATCGTGATCTTTCGCCTCTTTGAAGCGTAACATGNCCGTTATGTTCCCAGCCTTTAAAACGATCCACAACAAAAGTAAGACCTGAGCTACCTTCNGTTAAATAAGGTGTATCAATCTGAGCNATATTTCCCAAACAAACAACTTTAGTTCCTGGACCTGCTCGGGTAATTAACGTTTTCATTTGTTTCGGCGTGAGGTTTTGTGCTTCGTCAATGATTAANAACTTTTTTAAAAAAGTTCGACCTCTCATAAAGTTAAGTGACTTGACTTTAATTCTCGACTTAATAAGATCTTGTGTTGCTGCTCGACCCCAGTCNCCAGCAGNATCATCAGANTTATTTAGAACATCAAGATTATCCTCAAGCGCCCCCATCCAAGGNTTCATTTTTTCTTCTTCAGTTCCAGGTAAAAAACCAATATCTTCTCCAACAGAAACCGTTACGCGAGTCATAATAATTTCAGAATAGAGCTTTAGATCTAGCGTTTGTTGAAGGGCGGCCGCTAAAGTTAATAATGTTTTCCCGGTCCCTGCTTGGCCAAGAAGCGTTACAAAATCAATAGCTGGGTCCATGAGTAAATTCAATGCAAAATTTTGCTCTTTATTTCTAGCGTTGATTCCCCAAACATTAAATTTTGAATTCGAAAAATCTTGAACCACCTCAAGAGTTGCTGTGTTACCTTCAATCTTTCTGACAATTGCATGAAAGGGTTTGTCAAAATCATAATGTAGAAATTCATTTTGAATAAAATTTTTACAACTCGGTCCAGAAAGTTTATAAAACATTTTTCCTTCTTCTTGCCACGACTCCATATCTTTACTATGTTTTTCCCAAAAATCTTCAGCTAACTCGGTAATACCTGAATGAAGAAGCTCAGTGTCCTCTAAAACCTTGTCATTAAAATAATCTTCTGCTGGAATTGATAAAGCTCTTGCCTTAATTCGAATGTTGATATCTTTGGAAACAAGGATAACTTCTCTTTTGAAATATTCAGTTTTTAAAAAATGAACCACTCCTAATATTTGATTATCTGCCTTACTCCCTGCAAGCATTGGCAGTTCATAAGTTATTGGGTGGGTTTGTAAAAATAACTTTCCAGTATTTTTATTAAATTTATCTAGAATGCATCCCTTTTCAAGACTTGTTTCTGTATCTGCAATAATTTCTTCAATAAATCGACTGGTCTGCCTTGCATTTCGAGCAACTTCAGAGCTTCCTTTTTTAATATTGTCCAGCTCTTCAAGAGTAACCATAGGTAGGTAGATATCATGTTCTTCGAATCGAAACAAACAGCTTGGATCATGAAGCAAGACATTCGTGTCTAGGACAAATAATTTTGTGCTTTTGTTAACCATAGTATTTATGCGTTCAGGAAATTAATTACTTCTTCAACATGATCTTTAACTTTAACACCGCGCCACTCCTTTTATGATATTACCGTTTTCATCAATAATGAAGGTGCTTCTCTCAATGCCCCTAACCTGTTTTCCGTACATATTTTTCATTTTAATGACGTCAAATATATTGCAGGCTAATTCCTCCGTATCCGCAAGAAGCTCAAAGGAAAAGTTATATTTAGCTTTGAAATTTTCATGAGATTTAATACTGTCTCTTGATATACCAAAAATTTCACAATTCTTGGTTTTAAAAAAATCATGGTTATTTGAAAAATCGATACCTTCGTTAGTGCACCCAGGAGTCGAATCTTTTGGGTAGAAGTAAATCACTAGTTTTTTACCAACATAATCGCTGAGTTGAAATTTTAAGTTGTTGGTTCCATCCAGGGAAAAATTTTTTATTTTCATAACTTTATTATATTTGTTTTTAATGACGTGTATATGACATTAAAATTTTACTCAAGTTTAAAAGATATTGGTACCAAAACAGTAAAATTTCTACTTTGGAGCTCCTCTGGTGGTTTAGGAAATGGTGCAGCTCTTTTAACCATATTTATTGCCTCTTCATCGAGTATCTTGTAACGTGATTTTTCTAAAATATCTGTTTTTACGAGATTACCGTTTGGGTCTATTTCCACATTGAGGACTACCTCGCCCTGCCATTGTCTCATTTGAGCAATCTTTGGGTATTTTTTTTGCTTAGCAATAGCTCTTGTTAATTGCCCTGTATAACTGTCTGAGGCAACCTTGACGGCCTCAGGCGATGGTTGGCTAGCCTGTTTTTCTTTTAAGGGTTCGGGTATATCTTTTACCGTATTTTCAGGTATCGGCTCAATTACTTCTTCCACTTTTTCTTTTAACTCGCTAGGGCTTTCTTCAACCTTCGGTTTTATATCTTTGATAGGCTCGGGTTTTTTGACTTCAGGCTGAACTTTTTCCTTTGGTGGTTCAACTTTTTTAATCTCCTCTTTTTCTTCAGGCATTTGAGGTCTGGTTAAATTAATTTCTACGTTCATCATCTCAGGAATGACTATTTCATTTAAATTCATTCTAGGAATTATAATAAACAGAGAGGCGTGTAAAAGTAGAGACAATAGTATTGTTTCTAAAAAATTAATCTCGTATTTATGTGTTGTAGGCGTCATATACAGATTGTAAATTATAGACAATTATATCGATTTGTCTAAAAAATCGAATGAAATGGCTGAACAACGACAAGATCATCCTTCTTAAGATTATCAACATCTTCATTAATTATAATGAAGCAATTAGCATCTGACATTGATTTCAACATACCCGATCCTTGTTGATTGAGAGGCCGCACCTTCCATCCATCTTTATCAGAAAAAATTAAACCTCTTAAAAATTCTTTACGACCTTTTTTTCTTATTATGTTTGATGATAGTTTAATTTTTAATTCAGGAATTGGCTCAAAGTTACTCCCGCTTAAAAGTTTTAAGCTAGGTTGGACAAATTGTAAAAATGTAACCGCTGCTGAAACTGGATTGCCAGGTAGACCAAAATAGAAACAACTTTTGATCTTACCAAATGCCATTGGTCTTCCAGGCTTTATGGACATTTTCCAGAATAATACCTGACCAATTTTTGACAATATTTCTTTCATAAAGTCTGCCTCTCCAACAGAAACACCCCCTGTGGTAACGACTACATCAGAATATCTAGCAGCCTCTTTTAGTTGATCTTGCAGCATCTTTTTATCATCTGATAAGTTTCCATAATCAGTAAGATTATAATTATTATTTTTAATCATTGAAGATATAAGATAGCGGTTACTGTCATAAACTTCGCCAGGTTTAATTTTTGAACCAACTTTTTTAACTTCATCTCCTGTGCTAAAAAAACCAATATTTAATGGCTTGAAGACTCTTATTTTTTCAATACCCAGTGATGCAATTAACCCTATATGGCAAGGATTAAGATAAGTGCCTTTCTTTAATGCTACCTCACCTTTTTTTATATCTTCTCCTATTAGTCTGATATTGGCATTTTTTTTTGGCTTAAAATCAAAGAAAACCGTATCTTCTTTTTTGGTAATAAACTCTTGTGGTATGACTGTATCAAATTCTTTAGGTATCATTCCCCCAGTCATTATTTGAAAACACTCATTAGTAGCAATTTTTTTCCCTACAGGATGGCCGGCGAGAATTTGACCAGCGACTTTTATTTCATTTTTTTTCTTTAAATATTTTGATTTGAAAACATAGCCATCCATGGCTGAATTATTATAATTGGGGACGTCTATAGGTGATTTAATATCTTTCGCAAGAATAAATCCAGAAGCATCTTTAATTGAGATAACCGAATCTTGATTTTTTTTAATTAAAAATTCTTTTAAAAGATCAACGGCTTTATTATAGGTTAATGCATTCGGGTCATATTCCGATAAGCATCCGTGATTATCAACTAACTGGGTTAACTTTAATTTTTTCATAATGGATTAGATCTTCTGGGGTGTTAATATTACTAAAGCAGTCCTCATTATCAAATAAAACTTCTTCATATCCAATAGTATTTATAAAATTAATAAACCCTCTTTCTTCAGTTTCTAGGAAACTTTGAAGGCCTTCTAATATTGATTTGTGAATTAAGGATAATGTTGGATGGATATTCTGTTTTGTGATGGGTGTAATTATTTTCTTATCCGAACCATGAACTCGTTTGCTAAGAGAAGAAGTTAGGTTTATAGGAATAAAAGGGGTATCACAAGGGGCAATTTGAACCCATGGTGCTTCAATTATCGATAATGCAGATAGCAATCCAGACAGCGGACCTTGGAAGTTTTCTAAGGAGTCTGCAATAACCGGGTATTTATTATTAGGTATAGGTAAGTTTGTATTAATATAAAGTCGATTAACTTGTGGCTTAAGCCTTTCTAAAACATGATGAATGAGGGGTTTTTCTTGGAAATTAACCGTAGGTTTAAATTCTTTCATTCTTACCGATTGGCCGCCAGCGAGAATTAAACCATCAATATGTGCTTTATCCACCGGTATGCGACATAAAACGAATTATCTTATGACTTTCATTAATATTAAAATCATGTGACTTCGGTTTTGATTTCATAGAATCAACTATCAATTGTTTAATTGACTCATTGGACTGAGATGACCTTAGAGGGTCTATTAAATTAATTTTATTTTCTTGACCTAAACAGAGGTAGAGAAAGCCATTGGCACTTACTCTTATGCGATTACAACTTTCACAAAAATTATGACTATGTGGTGAAATTAACCCTATTTGGCTATCATATCCCTTAATTTCCCAGTATTTTGCAGGGCCACCAGAATTTGTGGTAACAGTTGATAGTTTGTAATTTTGCTGGAGTGTCGCCAAGACTTCATCACTGGACATGTAAGTTTTATCTCTTCCATAACCTATTTCACCAAGGGGCATTTCTTCGATAAAGGAGATATTGAAATTATTCAATATCGCGTAATCCACTAGTTTAAAAATTTCATGGTCATTGACGCCCTTCATTAAAACAACATTTAATTTAACTTGCATATAGTTTTTAATAAGCTGCAGATTCGANAAAACNTGATGAAGATTTCCCCCTCGAGTAATNTTACGGAAATTATCCNCATTTAAACTATCAAGACTGACGTTAATTCTTTTGATGCCTGAATCAATTAGAGACTTATACTTTTTGTCTAACTGGGAACCGTTAGTGGTTAAGGTTAATTCTTTTAATCGAGTTTCTTCACCAAGACTTTTGATTAGACTTTCGATATTTTTTTTAACAAGCGGCTCTCCGCCAGTTAAACGAATTTTCCTAATACCAAGATCAATAAAAATTTGAGCAAGTCTGTACATTTCTTCAATGGACAACATTTTACTTTTTGGCATGAATTCGACATCTTCGCTCATGCAGTATTGACATCGAAAATCACAGCGATCGGTTACGGAAAGGCGTAAATAATCAATTTTTCTTTGAAATTGGTCTACTAACATTTGATATACTTATTGTTTAATGAATTCACTTATATATTAAGGCCGTAAACCTTAGTATAATACTATTGTCGAATGGATCAAAACTTATGGATGATACGAAATTAAAAACTCATATTGATAACTTTAAAGACCTCCCGGGTGGTCTTTTACCTCTAATGCATGCAATTCAAGACGATTTAGGTTTTATTCCAGAAGAAAGTTATGGGCTTATATCGCAAGCCATGAAACTTTCTGTTGCCGAGGTACATGGATTTGTATCTTTTTATCATCATTTTAGGACTCAAAAATCTGGAAAAAATATTATACAAGTATGCCGGGCTGAATCTTGTCAGGCAATGAATGTCAAAGCAATTGAAGCTTATATTAAAGATAAGCTAAAAATTGATTACCATCAAACCTCAAAAGATGAGAAATTTACTTTAGAACCCGTTTATTGTTTAGGAAATTGTGCTTGCTCACCTTCAATAATGATAAATGATGACGTACATGGAAAGATAACAGAAGATAAAATTGATCAACTAATAGAAGAATATAAGTGATGAAAAAGATTTACATACCAATTGACTCAACAGCTGTTTCCTTAGGAGCGAATAAGGTTTTTAAGTTAATTGAAATAGAAGCAAAAAAAAGAAATATTGATTTAGCAATTGTTCGCAATGGGTCTAGGGGTATTTTTTGGCTTGAGCCTATGATTGAAGTTGAGACAGTTGAAGGAAGAGTGGCTTACGGCCCAATCGAAGAGGCGGACGTTACCTCATTGTTTGATAATGAATTTTATAATGGCAAAGAACACCCTAAGTTTTTAGGAAAAACTGATGAGCTTGCTTGGTTGAGGAATCAGGAAAGATTAACATTTGCTCGTGTTGGTATAACAGATCCAGTTGATTTGAATGATTACATCAATCATGATGGATTTAACGGATTAAAAAAAGCACTTTCGTTAGATAATCAAAAAATAGTAGATGAAGTTAAAGAATCTGGATTAAGAGGTAGAGGTGGGGCAGCATTCCCTACAGGTATTAAGTGGCAAACGGTTCTTGATGCCCCGTCTGAAAAAAAATACATTGTATGTAATGCTGATGAGGGCGACTCAGGAACATTTTCTGACCGAATGATTATGGAGAATGATCCATTTGTCCTGATAGAAGGAATGGTCATTGCTGGATTAGCTGTTAATGCTGATCAAGGGTATATTTACTTAAGATCAGAATACCCAGATGCATTGAATGTATTGAATGAAGCGATTAAAACTGCTGAAGAATCCAATTATCTGGGTAATAACATACTTGGGTCAGGAAAAAATTTTAAATTAGAGGTTCGACGTGCCGCTGGAGCCTATATTTGTGGTGAAGAAACATCACTGCTTGAAAGTTTGGAAGGTAAAAGAGGTTTGGTAAGATATAAACCGCCTCTTCCAGCAATCGAAGGCTTATTTGGTAAGCCAACAGTTGTCAATAATGTTATTTCATTAGCAACTATCCCTATTATTTTATCAAAAGGTGCTAAGTATTATGCTGATTTTGGAGTTGGTAGATCTAAAGGAACGCTTCCAATTCAACTAGCGGGCAATTTAAAAAATACGGGATTGATTGAAAAATCCTTTGGTATCACTTTAAGAGAGCTTCTTTTTGACTTTGGTGGTGGAAGTGCCTCTGGTAAAAAGATCAAAGCTGTTCAGGTAGGAGGTCCATTAGGTGCTTTTATATCGGAAGAAAATTTTGATGTTGAGCTTGATTATGAGGCGTATTCAAAATTAAATGCTGTTGTAGGTCATGGGGGAATTGTTGCCTTTGATGAAGATATTAATATGGCTGAAATGGCTAGATATTCATTTGAATTTTGTGCCATTGAATCTTGTGGAAAATGTACGCCATGCCGAATTGGGTCAACTCGAGGTATGGAGGTGATTGATAAAATTACTAGCAAAAATGAGCCAGAAAAAAACATAGCTTTATTAAAAAATTTATGCGGCACCATGGTGGATGGTTCACTGTGCGCAATGGGAGGAATGACCCCATTTCCAGTAATGAGTGCTTTAAAGTATTTCCCAAAAGATTTTGGGGTTGATGCTGAGCAAGTTGAGAATTAAAATAGTTAATAACTTTTAAAAGAATTTATATTATGGATGATACAAGAGATTTTGGAACGCCAAAAAAAGACAGCTTAGAAAGCGTCAATCTGACTATTGATGGGAAAAAGGTAACCGTACCAAAAGGTACCTCGGTCATGAGGGCAGCATCAGAGCTTGGCTCCTCAATTCCTAAGTTATGCGCTACCGACTCATTAGAACCATTTGGTTCGTGTAGATTATGCCTTGTCGAGATTGAAGGAAGACGTGGCTATCCAGCATCCTGCACTACTCCAGCGGAGGAGGGTATGGTTGTTTCAACTCAAACCTCAAAATTAGCTGATATCAGAAAAGGTGTAATGGAACTTTATATTTCCGATCATCCATTGGATTGCTTAACCTGTTCTACAAACGGAGATTGTGAATTGCAAGACATGGCTGGTGCTGTTGGCCTTCGTGAGGTTAGGTATGGTTATGAAGGGAAAAATCATCTTGACTCCAAAAAAGATGAATCAAATCCTTATTTCACTTTTGATCCCTCAAATGCATTGTATGTTCTCGTTGTGTCCGCGCATGCGAAGAGACACAAGGAACTTTTGCATTAACAATTGATGCTAGAGGTTTTGATTCTAAAGTATCTGCAGGTAATAAAAACTTTTTTGATTCCGAATGTGTTTCTTGTGGAGCTTGTGTGCAAGCTTGTCCAACTGCAACATTAATGGAAAATTCAATTATCAAATCAGGAGTACCAGAAAAGTCTGTGACGACAACTTGTGCCTATTGTGGTGTTGGATGCTCCTTTAATGCTGAAATGAAGGGTGAAGAATTAGTTAGAATGACCCCTAATAAAAATGGTGGTGCAAATCATGGCCATTCATGTGTAAAGGGTAGATTTGCATGGGGTTACACAACACATAAAGATAGAATCACAACTCCGATGATAAGAAAAAGTATCCATGATCCATGGCAAGAAGTTTCATGGGATGAAGCTATTAATTATGCTGCTAAAGAAATTACAAGAATTCAAAAAAAATATGGCACTGATTCAGTTGGTGCAATCAATTCTTCCAGATGTACCAATGAAGAAACATATTTAGTACAAAAATTAGTTCGTGCTGGATTTGGAAATAATAATATCGACACGTGTGCAAGAGTTTGTCATTCGCCAACTGGATATGGTTTAAAGCAAACACTAGGAGAGTCAGCAGGTACGCAAAATTTTGACTCAGTCATGAAGTCGGATGTGATTATGGTTATTGGTGCTAATCCAACTGACGGCCATCCTGTTTTTGGTTCTCAAATGAAAAAACGCTTAAGACAAGGCGCAAAATTAATTGTAGTTGATCCACGAGAAATTGATCTGGTTAATAAATCTCCTCATATTCGTGCAGACTACCATTTAAAATTAAAGCCTGGAACAAACGTAGCAATTATCAATTCCTTAGCACACGTCATTATTACTGAAAAATTAATGGATGAAGAATACGTTAAGGAAAGGTGTGAACTCGACTCGTTCAAAATTTGGTCAGACTTTGTGAGTTTGGAAAAAAATTCCCCCGAGTCTTTAGAGTTAGAAACCGGTGTTCCTGCTAAATTGGTTCGAGAAGCGGCGAGACTTTTTGCAACAGAAAATAATGGATCAATATATTATGGCTTGGGTGTTACTGAGCACAGCCAAGGATCTACTATGGTTATGGGTATTGCAAATTTAGCTATGGCAACTGCCAATATTGGTAGAGAGGGTGTTGGTGTAAATCCTTTAAGAGGACAAAATAATGTTCAAGGATCATGCGACATGGGATCATTCCCTCATGAATTTCCTGGCTACCGTCACGTCTCAGATAAAGAAACTCGAAAGTTATTTGAAGATACTTGGGGAGTTAAGCTTCAAGGTGAACCAGGCTTAAGAATTCCAAATATGCTGGATTCAGCAATTGATGGTTCATTTAAAGGCCTTTATTGTCAAGGTGAAGATATTGCTCAATCAGACCCAAATACACAACATGTAACACATGCTCTTGAATCAATGGAGTGCGTCATTGTTCAAGATTTATTTTTGAATGAAACCGCAATGTATGCTCATGTTTTCTTACCTGGATCATCATTTTTGGAAAAAAGTGGAACATTTACCAATGCTGAGCGGAGAATTTCTCCAGTCAATAGAGTAATGACTCCAAAAAATGGCTATGAAGATTGGGAAGTAACTCAGTTACTATCAAATGCACTGGGTTATAAGATGAATTATAGCCATGCTGCAGAGATATTAGATGAAATAGCGCTTTTAACCCCAACATTCAAAAACGTAACATTTGATAAACTGAATCAAGTAGGCAGTATTCAGTGGCCATGTAATGATGAGCATCCAGATGGAACGCCGACAATGCATATTGATCAATTTGTTCGAGGTAAAGGTAAGTTCTTTATTACCGAATACATTCCAACTACTGAAAAAGTAAATAAACGATTCCCATTAATTTTAACCACCGGAAGAATTCTGTCTCAATATAATGTAGGTGCGCAAACCAGGAGAACAGAAAATAATAAATGGCACGATGAAGATTTAATTGAGGTCCATCCGCATGATGCTGAAGAAAGAGGTATTAATGAAGGAGATTGGGTTGGAATTAATAGTCGAGCTGGTGAAACTGTATTGAGATGTAAAATTACTGAAAGGGTTCAGCCTGGTGTTGTTTATACAACATTTCACCACCCTTTTTCTGGCGCCAATGTAATTACCACAGACAATTCAGATTGGGCTACAAATTGCCCTGAATTTAAAGTTACTGCTGTTCAAGTTTCTAAAGTGACTCAAGCGTCTTCATGGCAAGAAAAATATAAATCATTTAGTGAAGAACAAATCTCATTTGTTGATTCAAAAAAAATAAAAGTCTAAACAGTGAACTGTGAATAGTCGAAACTTATATTCATCTTTTGAAGTTTCAGATTCGACAGAACTTGAAGGTAAACGTGAAGACTATCTGACTAATGAAACTCCAATAGCTATTAGCTATAATGGAATTTCTCATGTGGTTATGATGGCGACGCCTAATGATCTTGAGGATTTTGCAATCGGTTTTTCATTCTCAGAAGGAATAGTTCANAGTAAAGATGATATTTTTGATATTCAGATCAGAAAAAATTCAAACGGTANTGAGATCAATCTAGAGATTGNTCAAGAANATTTTATCAATCTAAAGAAAATTAAAAGAAATTTATCAGGAAAGACAGGTTGTGGGATATGTGGTGTCGAAAGTTTAGACTATTTTTCAGATAGATTAAATCGTCTATATCCTTCAAGAAATGAGATTTTATTAAAAAAAGATATCATTTTTAAGTCATTAAGTGATTTCAATAATTCACAAGAGGCACATTCAAAAACAGGATCAATTCATGCAGCATCATTTTTTGATAGCAATGGAAAAATATTATCAACAAGTGAGGATGTGGGTAGGCATAATGCGCTAGATAAATTGATTGGAAGTATACTTGCTAAAAGATTAAATGGAGGTTTTGTAATTTGTTCAAGCCGGGCAAGTTACGAAATGGTACAAAAGATTTTAGTTACAAAAATACCTATTCTAATTGCTATTTCAGCACCAACATCTATGGCTGTGGAGCTTGCAAAAAAAAATAACCTTACATTAATTGGATTTGCTAGAGAAAAAAGATTTGTGGTTTATAGTCACAAAGAAAGAATAATCGAGTAAAATAGCGCGATGGAAAATAAGCAACTTGTAATTATGGCAAACCAAATAGCATCGTTCTTTATGGCATATCCTGATGAAAATGAGGGTATTCAGGGGGTTGCTAACCATATTGAAAAATTTTGGTCACCAAAAATGCGTAAACAGCTTATGGAAATAATTAATAATAATGATTCACAAACTGAAATTCTTGAATATGTTCTGAAAGCTTCTAAGCACTTTTAATTATCTTTTATTATAAAAAATTTCTTTCTATCACTTGGCATTTGCCCTTCCCAGATCACCTCAGAGTCATTTAGAGAAAATTTTGTAAGGTTTCTATACCCTAAAACATATTTACAATTACTATTATCCAGGTACACCTTTTTAAGAGTGTAGTAATAAAATAAATCAATATGGCTGCCGCTTAATCCATCTGAAATAAAGCATGCATTTTTTGGTAGATCCAATTTGTTTATTTGACTAAATATTTTTCCATAATCTTTTCTATTTTCAATCAT
>JGI26088J50261_1001133_pt1 | contig 14857 bp, 13 predicted proteins | sample SaaInl1SG_22_DNA_FD_50261 | JGI IMG/M metagenome (IMG submission 50261)
AGTGTATTTTTTGATGGCGAAACCGGACGCGTGACAGCGGCCTTTGAATACGGTTTTAGCGACGCTAACTCCTTTCGCCTCAGTGTCCCGTGGATGTCGCACAGCCAGGGTTCCCTTGATGGCCTGATAAATGATTGGCACGCGCTGTTCGGTATGAGTGATGGCGGTCGCAGTCATTACCCAGAGGATAACTTCCAGTATCGTTATCGCCGTGATGAGGGTGAAGCCCTGCTAGTCCGAAGCGCATCGGGCTTGGGTGACGTGCGTGCTGAGTGGAATACCGCACTGTTGCAGGCTGATTCCTATGCGGTCAGTGCCTCGGTGGGCTATAAATTTTCTACGGGGGACGACCCTGTTTGGCTGGGAAGCGGGGCAGGTGACGTATTTACCAGCCTGCGTTTTTCTGGGCGCCACCTTAGCGATCTTCCACTCGTATGGCACGGTCAGCTAGGCTATACCTATGCGGGTCAAAGCGAGTTGCTGGGCGCGGCCCAGCGCCGCAATCTCTGGCGCGCGGGGCTTTCTGTGGACTGGCAGCTGGGCCAGCACTGGTCACTGCTAGCTCAAATTGACGGCCATGCGGGGGTTGTTGATAGCGCTCTCGGCGCTATTGGTAACGGGCCTTCGGTGCTATTGAGCTTAGGCACTCGCTACCGACTCACGTCAAGTTGGCTTGTCGACGTGAGTTTTGTCGAGGACATACGCGTTGAAACAGCGCCCGACATAACATTTCAAGCAACGTTGCGCTGGCAGCCCTAGGGTTGTTCTAGCGTGTATGTAGCTGCCGAGCCGCTTGCTGCGCAGCAGCCTCGACCTGTTTGGGCGCGGTACCACCAATATGATTACGCGCAGCGACCGAGCCCTCGAGGGTCANAATATCAAACACGTCGGCATCGATAGTGGCGCTGAAGGTTTGTANTGTCGCGAGTTCTAGCGCNTCAAGATTGCAGTTATTNCTCACGCAGTGNGCAACCGCTTTGCCTACAACTTCGTGGGCATCTCGGAAGGGTACTCCCTTNCGTACAAGATAGTCCGCNAGGTCTGTCGCGGTCGCAAAGCCCGTGAGGGCGGCGCGGCGCATTGATTCTTTCTTGGGTTTCAGAGCAGGCACCATGTCTGCAAAGGCACGTAGACAGTCGTGTAGCGTATCGACACAGTCAAATAAAGGCTCTTTGTCTTCCTGGTTATCTTTGTTGTACGCCAATGGCTGGCCTTTCATCAGTGTCAGCAGACTCATTAGGTGGCCATTGACCCGGCCGGTTTTGCCGCGAACCAGTTCAGGCACATCGGGATTTTTCTTCTGCGGCATAATCGATGAGCCTGTGCAAAAGCGATCGGGAATATCGACAAAATCAAACTGTGCTGATGTCCAGAGGATGAGTTCTTCGGACATGCGTGATAAGTGAGTAAGCACTAGGGCTGCGGCGGCACAGAACTCGATCGCAAAATCTCGGTCAGACACTGAGTCGAGGGAATTGAGCGTGGGGCCATCGAACCCTAGAGCTTGTGCTGTCATCGCTCGATTAATGGGAAAGGTCGTGCCCGCAAGCGCGGCAGCCCCTAGAGGACATTGATTGAGCCTTGTCTGACAGTCGCGCAGTCGACTCCAATCGCGCTCGAGCATCTCGTTCCACGCGAGTAAGTGATGACCAAAAGTCACGGGCTGTGCCACTTGCAGGTGCGTAAAGCCGGGCATTATGGTGTCGGTGTTAGCCGCAGCTAGCCCGATAATACCTTCCTGTAAGCGAGTCAGCTCCTGCATTGCTGAGCTAATCGCTTCGCGCATAAACAAGCGAATGTCGGTTGCTACCTGATCGTTTCTCGATCGTCCTGTGTGCAACTTTTTGCCCGCATCACCAATGATCTCGGTGAGTCGCGCTTCGATATTCATATGGACGTCTTCGCGCTCTACTCGCCAGTCAAAGCGCTGTTCATTGATCTCGGCAGCGACTTGGTCGAGGCCCTGATGAATTAGGGCGCATTCCTCGGCGTTTAGCACTCCAGCTTGGGTGAGCATGTCGGCGTGCGCCCTTGATCCCTGAATGTCTTGAGCGGCTAATCTGCGGTCAAATTGATGCGATGCGGTAAAGCGCTGAACAAAGGCGTCGGTGGGTTCTGAAAAGCGGCCACCCCAGAGATCACTGGTTGTTTCAGAGCTTGAGTCAGAGCGAGTCATGTTTAATCCTACTGGCGGTTATGCGCCCTCTATGAAGGCAAATAATAATCTTTAGAGCGTATTGTACCACCCGCGACGCATTGGTCGCGCACAGAGTGGTTTCTAGTGCCGCATCACATGCTACGATGGCGCCTAATAGGGAGGTCTCATGTCAAAATTGGTTATTGCAACGCGGGAAAGCCCGCTTGCTTTGTGGCAGGCACATTTTGTTGCCGGCGAATTGCGCCGCCTTCATCCGAGCCTGGAAGTTGAGCTGCTTGGGATGACATCAAGAGGCGATCAGATACTTGATACGCCGTTGTATAAGGTTGGCGGGAAAGGGCTGTTTGTTAAAGAGCTTGAAACTGCGCTATTGGACGGTCGTGCAGATATTGCTGTGCACTCGATGAAAGATGTCCCAATGGAGTTACCCGACGGCCTGACGCTCGGCGTTATTTGTGAGCGAGAAGACCCGCGAGATGCGTTGGTCGGTATCGATAGTTTTGACGCCTTACCGCAGGGAGCTCGTTTGGGCACATCTAGCCTGCGCCGGTCATGCCAGATCAAGCGTTCGCGGCCCGATCTCGATATTGGGTTCCTCCGAGGTAATGTAAACACTCGCTTGAGCAAGCTCGATGCGGGTGAGTTTGATGCGATCATGTTAGCCACAGCAGGCCTTTTACGGCTTGGTTTTGATGATCGTATCGGTGCTCGTATCGATCCTGATATCTCACTGCCCGCAGGCGGCCAAGGAGCCGTGGGTATCGAGTATCGTCAGAGTGATACACGCACTGCGGAGCTGCTCGCGCCGCTGCAGCACGATCTCACTGCGCGCTGCGTTCGCGCTGAGCGTGCGATGGTGCGGAAACTTGATGGTGGTTGCGATGTGCCGATTGCCAGCTATGCGATCATCGAAGGTGATCAGCTGTGGTTGCGGGGGCGAGTGGGTTCTCCCGATGGCGAGACACTGCTGTTTGCCGAATCCCGAGGTAGCGACCCCGAGGCGCTCGGAGACACCGTCGCCAATCAGCTGTTAGAGCAGGGGGCAGATACAATTTTGGCAGCGGTGCGCGGATGACTACACTTGTCGTATTGACTCGACCCGAGGGCGACAACTCTCGTTTGGAGTCAACATTGGCGGCTCAGGGCTACGATACGTATATCCAGCCGCTTCTGCGTATTGCATCACTGCCTGAATCCGAGCTTCCTGACCCTCCGGATCTCACCGGCGATGACCTTTGTATTTTTATTAGTGCCAATGCGGCACGGATGGGCTTACCCACTCTCATGGGAGGAATGGTCGAAAACGGCATTGTGAGCTTTGCTGTTGGGCCGCGGACCGCCAATGTGCTCGAGGTTGAAGGTCTGCCTGTGATCGTCCCTGAGCAAATGGATTCGGAAGGTCTTCTTGCTTTGCCTGAGCTTAGCGACGTCCATGGCCGCCGAGTGGTAATTGTTAAGGGTGAGGGCGGCCGCGAAGTGCTTGCCCGCGAGCTCGAAGCAAAAGGCGCGCTTGTTGAAGAGTACATTTGCTACCGGCGCGAATCAGCGCTAGTAGATTCGGACACGTTTTGCGCGAGCTTATTGGATTACGAAAAGATCATTTTTCAGGCCAACAGCGGACAAACGCTGGCAGCGCTGACCACCGTGTTAGAACAATGTGAAGGCGCCTCATTCCTGCAGCAATGTGTAATCGTACCTTCTCAGCGGGTGGCAGATGACGCTCGGAATTTGGGCTGGCAGCGAGTGGCAACTGCTGACAACGCGAGCGACGACGCCTTTCTTGCAGCGTTAACAAAGGAGCTGCCCATGGATGACGACAAAGGCGCAACGCAGCCTCTCTCTTCAGATTCCGCCTCTGCCCCATTCTGTACCGCCCCACTCTTCATCTAAAGCGTCAAAAGAGAAAGCAAAGATAGAGCCTGAATTAACGGGCGCAAGAAAAGGGCTGGGCGCTTTTTTCGTATTTATCTTCGTGCTTTTACTAACGGGCGGTGCTGCGGCGGCTGCGTATTTTATCTTACTGCCCGCATGGCAAGCTCAGACAGCAGTGGTTACCGACCTACAGCAACAGGTCGAATCCCTGGGCGTGGCTGATGCCGCATTGCAATCCCGTTTAGACGGGCAGATGGATACTCAGGCAGCCCAGTTTGAGCAACGCGCCGCTGAGCTACTGAAGAATCAAGCGTCGCAGCAAGCGTTGGAGTTGGCGAGAAGCCAAGCCGATTTTGATGAGGAGCAGCGTCGGCTGAATGGGCGGCTGGATCGCCTAGACATCCGCATTGCGCGCCTTACCGCGACCGATCGGCGCGCTTGGCTTGCGAATGAAGCCGCTTTTCTTGTGCGATTAGCAGCGCAGCGATTACTTGTGTCGCGAGACATTGAAGCCGCTGAGGCGTTACTGGGTAATGCCGACGCACTGCTGTCAGAAGCCGATGATCCTCGGTTTGAATCTGCACGCGGCGCTTTGGCAGCCGATTTATCAGCCTTGCGGGCGGCGCCTCGTGTCGATGTAGTGGGCCTATATGCGCGCTTCTCCGCGTTAACTGGACAGGCTTCAGCTCTCACCGTAGTAGTAGCGCCGCCAGTATCCACGGCAGAGTCGTCAAGTTCGCAGGGTTGGTTGGCGCGGGCTGAATCGGGCTGGAAAGTCGCGCTGGCGAAACTCTCTGACTATCTCGTTGTGCGCAGCCGCGACGCTGAAATGTCGCGGATGATGACGCCCGATTGGGAGGCGTTAGCTCGGCAAAATCTGCGGTTATTGCTCGAGCAAGGGCAGATCGCGGCGCTCTCACATAATCAGGCCTTGTATGACACAGCGTTAGAGCGTGCTGCAGCCTTCGTCAGCGAGTTTATGCCGAATGACCCTAATCGCGTTGCGGCAATGCTTGAGGAGATTCAAGCCTTGAGAGCCCTCAATATTGCCCCGGCATTACCGAATCTATTGACCTCGAGAGCAGCGATCGCCGATGCATTGCGTTCGATCGACAGCGATAAAACCTTGCCATCGGTTACCGATGCTGAACTGGTAGAGCCGACTATTCCGTCCGTGGATAGTTCGAGTGCCGTTATCGAGAGTAACGACTGATATGCGTCGCTTGCTGATCGTCACATTAGTCGGGCTGGTTGTAGGCGCGGCTTTAATCAACCTTGTTGAGCGAGATCCGGGATACGTCTTCATCAGCCTCGGCGATGTGACCATTGAGACGAGCTTTTGGTTTGCGACCATTCTCTGGCTAGTCGTGTGGGCGCTTTTGTCGGCGAGTTTAGCTGCGCTGAGGACGCTGCTGCGAGGTCGCCAATGGATCAGCGGCTGGGTGGTTGGGCGTAAGGCGCGTAACGCGGGAGCGCTCACTAATCGAGGCCTCATCAGCTTTATTGAGGGTCATTGGGCGCGAGCGCGACGGCAATTACTCCGGTCAGCACGATACAGTGATGCCCCATTGGTCAATCATCTGCTTGCAGCTCAGGCGAGCTATAGGCTTGGCGATGTTGACGAAATGCGACGGCAATTAGGGCTGGCAGAGACTGTTGAAGCGGGCGTTGGTATTGCACTTGAATTGACGCAAGCGGAGCTGCAACTAACTGCCGGCCATAACGAGGAGGCGTTGGCTACCCTCGTTCGAGCTCGAGCCAATGCGAGTAAACATCCACATGTTCTTGAGCTGCTTGCTCGAGTGCATCGTAAGCTCGCAGATTGGGCAGCGCTCAGAGACCTTTTACCTGAGCTGCGCCGCCACGACTTGCTTGAGTCTCCGCACCTGCAAGGCTTGGAGGCTGAGTTATGGTTCGCATTGCTAAATACGGCCTGCGAAAGCGCAATAGATTCGAACGAGCTTCAGCATGTCTGGCAAACTATCCCGTTAAGTTGGCGTGAAACTGATTCTTTACGCTGCCGGTATATTGAGTCTCTTGTCGCGCGTGGCATGACTGCCGAACACGAAAAGCTCTTAATAGCGATGCTCAATAAGCAGTGGAATACGCGATTAGTACGCGTGATTGGCAGCTATCCTCCAGCAGATCCCAAGCGGCTTATCAAAGCGATACGCCGTTGGTTGGAGGGTCACGGTCAAGAGGCAGTGCTTCTTGTGGCTGCAGCTAGGCTCGCACAGCACATGGGCGATTGGCAGCAGGCGCGTAGCTGGTTTGAAGAAGCCAATAAGATTGAGCCACAAGCAGACACATGCATGGAGCTTGTCCGTCTCGCCAGCGCACAGGGTGATCGAGTTGCTGCCGATTCATATTTGCAATTGGCCGGCAGCCAATTACTCGATGAGCTACCGTTGGCACCTATCCCAGAAAAGGCTAATAGCCCAAGTCCCTAATCCTGCGGCCTATGCAGGGTTAGCTTCTGCGGCCTGGGAGCTCGATGCCCAGCTCGCTCCAAAGAGAATCGACCTTGCTCTTGACCGCATCATCCATCTGAATGGCTGTACCCCATTCACGATCGGTTTCACCTTCCCACTTGTTAGTGGCGTCCATACCTACCTTGGAGCCTAGTCCTGCGACTGGCGATGCGAAATCGAGATAATCAATCGGCGTGTTATCGATGAAGACGGAATCGCGACGAGGATCCATTCGTGTAGTCATGGCCCAAATCACATCCTCCCACGAGCGCGGATCGACGTCATCGTCAACAACAATAATAAACTTGGTATACATGAATTGACGCAAGAAAGACCAAATGCCAAGCATCACGCGCTTTGCATGTCCTGGGTATTCCTTGCGCATTGATACAACAGCCATGCGGTATGAACAGCCCTCGGGCGGAAGGTAGAAATCAACGATCTCGGGAAACTGTTTGCGGAGCAGGGGTACAAAAACTTCGTTGAGGGCCACGCCAAGAATCGCAGGCTCGTCCGGTGGTCGGCCGGTATAAGTGCTGTGGTAAATAGGATTCTCGCGTGTGGTCATTGTTTCAACGGTGAATACTGGGAAGCGCTCCACTTCGTTGTAGTAACCCGTATGATCACCGAAGGGGCCTTCGTCAGCTTCTTCGTTAGGGTCAATGTAACCCTCGAGTATGATTTCTGAATGTGCAGGGACGAGTAATTTATTATCTCGGCACAGGGGTGTTAAGCATTCGGCGAGTTCGGTTTTGCTGCCTCGAAGTAAGCCTGCAAAAGCATACTCGGACAGTGTGTCAGGAACAGGTGTTACGGCACCGAGGGTTGTCGCAGGATCTGCGCCTAAGGCTATAGCAACGGGGTAAGGCTTACCGGGATGCTTGAGCTGCCAGTCTCTAAAATCGAGCGCGCCACCACGGTGTGACAGCCAGCGCATAATCAACTTGCGCGGGCCCAAACGCTGCATACGGTATATGCCCAGGTTCATACGGGGCTTCTCGGGCCCACGAGTTATCACCAAAGGCCACGTCACTAGAGGGCCAATGTCGCCGGGCCAGCAGGTTTGTACTGGAATTCGCGTTAAGTCGATGTCGTCGCCCGTAATCACTCGCTCTTGGCAAGGGGGGCGCTTGATCGTTTTAGGGCCCATGTTGAGCACTTTTTTAAGCAGAGGCGCTTTATCAATCAGGTCGCGCATACCTTTGGGCGGATCGGGCTGGCGCAGGTACGCTAAGAGTTCACCAATGTCACGGAGCGCTTCAGTCGAATCTGCTCCCATACCGCGGGCGACACGCTCCTCCGTGCCAAACAAATTGGCGAGCACGGGCATATCGTAGCCTTTGGGGTTTTCAAAAAGCAGAGCGGGGCCGCCGCCGCGTAACGTGCGATCGGCGATCTCTGTCATTTCCAGGTGAGGATCGACTTCTTGATGGATACGCACAAGATCACCACGTTCCTCAAGTTCGTGGATGAAGTCTCGCAGGTCTGTAAAGCGGGCAGCCATGATCGGTTCCTTTTAAGGGTCGGCGGAAAAAGCTCCGCCTAATTCTAGCGAACCAGAAGACCTTATTTGCGCTTCATCATTTACGCTTCATCGATTTGAAGAATTCTTCGTTAGACTTTGTGTCTTTCAACTTATCAAGCAAAAACTCTATCGCAGGAAGATCTTCCATGCCATGCAGCAACTTGCGAAGAATCCACATGCGCTGCAGCTCGTCTTCACTGGTTAATAACTCTTCCCGGCGGGTACCGGATCGACGAATATTAATCGCAGGGTACGTTCGCTTCTCAGCAATCTTGCGATCAAGATGCAGTTCCATGTTGCCGGTACCTTTGAACTCTTCGTAGATAACTTCATCCATTTTTGAGCCAGTATCGATGAGTGCCGTGGCAATAATAGATAAGCTGCCGCCTTCCTCGATATTTCGTGCCGCTCCGAAGAAACGTTTGGGACGTTCGAGTGCATGAGCGTCGACACCGCCTGTTAACACCTTGCCAGAACTGGGCACTACGGTGTTGTAGGCTCGCGCCAGTCGGGTAATGGAGTCAAGTAGGATCACTACGTCACGTTTGTGCTCAACAAGACGCTTTGCCTTTTCGATCACCATATCTGCCACTTGCACGTGGCGTGAAGGTGGTTCGTCGAACGTAGATGCTACGACCTCGGCACCGCGAATGCCGACACTGCGCTGCATTTCAGTCACTTCTTCGGGTCGTTCATCGATCAGTAACACGATGACATAACATTCGGGGTTGTTCGAAATGATGGCCTGCGCCATATTTTGCATCATGATGGTCTTGCCCGCTTTTGGCGGTGCGACCAACAGTCCACGTTGGCCTTTGCCAATGGGTGCACACAGATCAATGATACGTCCCGTAAGATCTTCTTTGCTGCCGTTGCCTTTTTCGAGCGTTAGACGCTCATTAGGGAATAGCGGCGTTAAGTTTTCAAACAGGATCTTGCTCTTCGCACTCTCGGGGGACTCGAAGTTCACGTCCTTCACTTTGAGTAGCGCGAAATACCTCTCCGAGTCCTTGGGCGGCCGGATCATGCCGGTAACGCTATCGCCCGTGCGTAAATTGAAACGACGAATCTGACTCGGGCTGACATAAATATCGTCAGGGCCGGCGAGATATGAGCTATCAGAGGAGCGAAGAAAGCCGAAGCCATCTTGTAGAATTTCTAAAACGCCGTCGCCCCAAATATCTTCGCCACTCTTGGCATGACGCTTGAGCAGCGCAAAAATGATGTCCTGTTTACGTGAGCGTGCCATGTTCTCTAGGCCCATCTCACGCGCCATGTCGATCAGCTCTTGCGTCGACTTGGTCTTTAGATCGGTGAGGCTTAGTGGATTTGCACTCGGTGTATTGGGGTCCCGTCGACGCGGACGACGGCCGCGGCCGCGACGGCCATTATTGTTGGCATTGTCTGCATTGTCTGCATTNTCGACGTTTTCGCCTTGTTGTCCGCCGTCTTCCGTCGCCTCAACAGGTGCTGGGCTATCCGATACACCATTACNGGCATCGTCATCAGCTTTGTTGAGCTTTAACGTTCGCGTTGTTGGCTCTGCTTCTGCGTCGGAGGGGGCTTGCGCAACTGGTTCTGGTTTCGCAACTGGCGCCGCTTCTGCCGGCGCGGATTCAATCGCGCTGGTTACTGCAGATGGCGTATTTTCGCTTGGGGTGCTTTCTGAGCTTTTCTGTTCTTCCACGGGTTAAATCCGAAGTAATGAGGGGGGGGTAAGTATGGGTCTATTGAGATTAACGCTCCCGGATGGGATGCGGTATACAGGGTCATTCAAGACGCCGCTGTTTCCGCTCGGGTATCTATGGCCGCCGAAGCAAGCTGAAAGATGGGTGGTTACAAGGGGAAACAATCGACAGAGCGGTGACGCCAGCTCTCCATTGATGCCTAAGCTAGCACCGCTTGAGCGGCGCGTCCAGCCTTTTAGGTGTTTGATAGTAGCGTACCGTCAATCGAGATATGTTCGATGTTAGGTACGCCGTAAACGTTAGAGACAGCTATCTACGAACTCGGCCAACTGGGTTTTTGAAAGCGCGCCCACCTTAGTGTCGACTGCATTACCGTCCTTGAAAAGGATCAGTGTTGGGATGCCTCGAATGCCAAACTTCTCGGGCACGCCTGGGTTTGAGTCGACATCAACCTTACAAACTTTAAGTTTGCCTGCGTATTCGGTGGCGATTTCATCCAAAATGGGCGCAATCATCTTGCAGGGCCCACACCACTCGGCCCAAAAGTCGACTAATACGGGGTGCTCTGCGGCAAGTACTTCCTGATCGAAGGAAGCTTCTGTAACGTGCGTGATGTTATCGCTCATGACTGCCCTCCTAGGGCTAAATTGGATGAGTAAAATTAAAGAGAAACACAAGGGATAACTATAACACTGTGATGAGCGATGAAGAATCATCTGAGGACAACAAAGCTTGGCATATTTATGTCTTGCGATGCAGTGATGGTTCTCTGTACGCGGGTGTTACCATTGAGTTGGCGCGGCGTTTACGCCAGCATAATGGCGAACTGGCGGGTGGTGCGCGCTACACCCGCTGTCGACGCCCGGTGACGCTAGCCTGGTCGTGTACAGCGCCGAGTCGCAGCGTGGCGCAACGTATTGAGGCTGCTATTAAAGTGCTCTCCCGAGCACAAAAGCAGCGTTTAGTTGCAGGCGATGCGGGTCTCCTAGAGAAAGTAAGCAGCGGGTCAGATGCCGTCGATGAACCCTAGACGCATATAAAGATGTATAAAAGGCGCATAACAGGCACATAAAAGTCGGCGCATAGTTCGTAATGCATACCACTAGTAACGGGCGTATGAATGAGTATTGAAAACACATTTTGGCGTTGGGCTGTAGCTCTGTGGCGTTCGTCAGAGCTTGAATCTCAGCTACTTCAGCTGCAAGACAGCCATGGTCTTGTAGTTTTGGAGTTACTCTTTGCCGCTTGGCTCGGCGACCGAGGGGTAAAAATAGCCGAGCCGGATAGGCTGGCGCTACAAAGTGCGTGCGACTGTTGGGTTAAAGGTGTGGTGATTCCCCTGCGTGAACAGCGCAAGCAATGGGCCGATGATCGAGAGACTCAATGGTGTCGGGACGCCATAAAAACCCTTGAGTTGCAGGCGGAGAAAAAGCTTTCTGAACGCTTGGTCGCCGTAGCACAAGAACAGGGTTTGCTTCGCGCACTCCATGCAGGTGTGGATGGTCCTGATGAGGATGGTCCTGATGAGGATGGTTCTGATGTAGATGGTCCTGATGAGGCAAGGGTCGAAGAAGCGATGCGTCACAACATAACGTGCATTCTGCGTGCTGTCCGGCCGCCCATAAACGAAAGTGCGGCGATTACGCTGTCTCGATTAGTTGCTTCAATTGCTCATACCAATGGGAAAATTAATTAAACCTTGCCCAAAATGTGGGTGGTCATTGTCGCGCCGGATGCGTAATATTGCGAACAAACCTCAACCCACACAACAACTGTAGGATAGCAACATGTCCTTTATCACTCAGCGTCGCGTAGCGACTCTTTTTATTGCCCCGCTTTTTGCCGGTTTAATCACAGCTTGTCAGGAACAACCTAAGGAGCCCGAAGCTTTGTCACTTGATACTCCAGAAAAACGCCTCAGCTACGGTATCGCTCTGCGTATGGGTGAGCGTATGAAGTCCGATGGTATGACGCTCGATGTGGATGCGTATGCCACAGGTATGCGCGATGCTTTCGACGGTGCGGAAGCCAAACTTACCGACGAAGAAATAAATGCTGAAATGATGGCGTTCCAAGAGAAGATGCAGGCAGAGCAGCAAGCGGCACAAGAAGCCGTTGCTACTGCCAACGTCGAAGAAGGTGCTGCTTTCTTGGCTGAAAATGCCGCGCGCGACGGAATTACGGTAACTGAATCGGGGTTGCAGTACGAAGTTGTTGAAGTCGGCGAAGGCGCAAAGCCTACAGCGACTGATACGGTCGAAGTGCATTACCGCGGTACGTTAATTGACGGTACTGAGTTCGATAGTTCCTATTCGCGAGGCCAAACGGTTAGCTTTGGTGTGTCTCAGGTTATCCCTGGATGGACAGAGGCGCTGCAACTGATGTCTGAGGGCGCCAAGTACAAGCTCTACATACCCAGCGATTTAGCCTATGGGCCGGCGGGTGCAGGCCAAACTATTGGGCCGAACGCCACACTGATCTTTGACGTTGAGCTAGTGTCTATCGTCAGTGACGAGGCGTCAGCCGACGAGTAATCCTCAAAAGCCTAAAAGTATCGTCAAAAACCCTGTGAGTGAGTCGCTCTCAGGGTTTTTTTTTGGGCGGTGCCGTGAGTGTTGAATCAAAGCTACGGCGAGGCAAATGAAGGCTCTGATCCGTAGCGCGGCTGAGAGTTTTAGTTACTTGCGCATCAGTAGCGCTAAAAAGGCGAAGGCCATGAAAACAAACACGCCCATCGCAAGTTCGGGAATACTCAAGCCTAGTAACGTCCATAATGTTTCAGCGCAATTACCATCACCCATGAGTAGAACTTTGAATGTTTCGGCGAAGGGAAGGGTTTCCAGCATGTACTCAAGACTGGGGCCACACGCTGGAACCTCCTCGGGCGGCAAATACTGTAACCAAATATGGCGACCCGCGAAGCCAATCCCACCCGCTGTCATGAGCAATCCTAAAAAGGCGTAAATGCGACGGCCAATGTTTCCCGGATTGTGCAAGGCGGCTAAAAAAGCGATCGTACCGGCTGCCACGAAAAAGACTCGCTGCGTGAGACACAGAGGGCATACAACGAGACCCACCACATATTGCAGGTAAAGGGCCGATGCCATTGATGTCGCGGTGGCCAAAACAATGAGCCAAAATAGGTTGCGATTGCTAAACAGTCCATTGTTCACAGTTTTACTCCCCGGTATTGCTCAAAAAAGTCGTTTAGGTAGTCGTCAAAGCGCTGTTCTTGAATGGCCTCTAATGCGATCTGCTTTTGAATGGATATCTCACACAGTTGCTCAAATTCGGCTAGGTCGGCGTCGGGGAGTGGGTTGTTCAGGAAAAACTGATGCCATTGCATCGAATAATCGAGGGCAAGCCGCCAAAAAGGCTGATTCTCTGTTCGCATCTCTCTAAGAACACGTCCAGAAGGCGTTTGCTCTGGATCCGCACAGCGCGCTTTGGCTACTGCGAGCGCGCGGGCGTAGTCGTCCCCGCCGTGTGCGGCATCGAGGAGCGCTGACGCCTCGGTCATGTTGGCAAGCCGCTCGACCGCCATGTCGGTAAAGGGCTTCTCTCCAGTGGCGGTTAGCAGCGTTAGCGCCGGCGAGCGCCCTTCATCGACGGTGCGACGCAGGTTCTCTTTGTCTCGATGTCGCGTTGTCTCGTCGCATAGGGGACTGTCGGATAGCAGACAGTCGAGGAGAAATATATCGATGAGCCGAATAGTTTCGGCGTCTATGCCTAAAGGTAGGAATGGATTGATATCGACGCAACGTACCTCAATGTATTCAATACCTGCACGCTGCAAGGCGACAAGAGGCGCCTCCCCCGACAGAGTCACGCGCTTGGGCCGAATTGGGCTGTAGAACTCATTTTCAATCTGGAGCAGACTGTCATTAAGCTGCGCCATTTCCCCGTCGGGGGTGGTCTTGAAGTCGCGGTAGCCAAGATGTGGCGTGACAATAGCCTCGTGCAGCGCTTTCAAATAGTGGTCCAGTCCGTTGTAGCAAACCTCTAAGCTTTTTTGAGCGGAGCTGTTATAGCCAAGGTCGCCCATTCGTAAGGACGTCGCATAAGGCAGGTGTAGGCTATTGCCTTCTTCATCGAAGGGTAGGAGGTGATGTTCTCGATTGCCTGCGAGAAAACTGGCGCATACTGCAGGAGAGGCCCCCGTTAGGAATATGAGTAGCCAAGCATTGCTGAAAAAATTGCGAATAAGGCCAAGATAACCTTCAGTTTTAAAATCTTGAAGCGACCCGGGGCTTCCTGCTGATTCCCAACTGGCTTGCCAAAAACTGTCAGGCATTGAAAAGTTATAGTGAATGCCCGCAATCGCTTGCATCATTCTGCCGTAGCGTGCGCCGAGGCCGTTTCGGTAGACCCGCTTCATCATGCCGACGTTGGACGATCCATAGTTTGCAATGGGTATGCCGTTATCACCTGCCACAATGCAAGGCATGCTCGCACCCCAGACAATCTCGCCGTCGAGCTTGGCGGCCGTGTAGCGCTGTATGTTTTCAAGTTGAGCGAGCCCGATCTCGATGTCAGTGCTCACGGGAGTAATAAACTCAAGTAGCGCTTCTGAGTAATCGGTCGTGATGGACGGGTGAGTCAGTGCGGACCCTAAGGACGTGGGATGGGGGCTTTGCGACAGCATGGCGCTGGCCGAGGTGACTCTCAGTCCCTCTTTCTCAAGGCCACGTTGAATCTCTGTAAGGAGTTTGTTGCCGCTCCCCGTGAGCGCGTCACGGTAAAATTGGGATAGTGGTGTCACGAACACTCCTGATACTGATCAATGCGAGGCGACACAATGCATCGAATCTGCAATTTTTAAAGGTGCTTAGTGTAAGTTGCCGCGCCTGCGGGGTACAGTAGTGCAATAACATTCTCTCGAGGTCCAGATATGCAAATTGAGACTTGGTTGCGAATCCTCGCGGAACAAGGTGGCTCTGATTTGTACTTGAGCACCGGAGCGCCACCCTGTGCAAAGTTTGAGGGCCAGCTTAGGCCGATTGCCAGCATGCCCGCCGAGTTAACGCTTGAAGATGCGGGCGACTGAGGATGCAGGCTAAGAAGTGTGACGATTTCAGGCGCAAAGAGTGGTTAACTGTTGCTTAGTCGGTCTTGTTCCTGGCGCATCTGATTGACGGTTTCT
>JGI26088J50261_1001135_pt1 | contig 14813 bp, 9 predicted proteins | sample SaaInl1SG_22_DNA_FD_50261 | JGI IMG/M metagenome (IMG submission 50261)
AATTGAATTGATCCCGGTTAGTCCTCCATATTTTGAAAAGGACGCCTTGACCGATAAAACAGAGCGCTTTTTTGTAAGTGAGATCATTCGGGAGCAGATTCTGTTGAATTACAAGAAAGAGATTCCATACTCCGTAGAGATTGATGTGGAGGACTTCAAAGAAACCGAGGACATCATTAGAATGCGCGCAGTCATTTATGTAGCGCGCGACTCTCAAAAGGGAATCATCATTGGGCACCGAGGTACCATGCTCAAGAGGGTAGGCATAGGTGCCAGAAAACAACTCGAGAAGTTCTTTGCTAAGAAGGTGCATCTTGAGACCTTTGTAAAAGTTAAAAAGAACTGGCGCGACAGTGATTTACATCTAAAGCGCTTCGGTTATAAACAGTAAGTATGAGCAATATCGTTGCCATCGTGGGACGCCCAAATGTGGGAAAAAGCACGTTATTTAATAGACTAATCCAGCGCAGAGATGCTATCGTAGATTCTGTTGCAGGTGTTACTCGTGACCGCCACTACGGGAAAAGCGATTGGAACGGTAAAGAATTTTCTGTGATCGATACCGGTGGATATATCGAAGGTTCAGAGGATGTCTTTGAAGGAGAGATTCGCCAGCAGGTGGAATTGGCCCTTGATGAAGCTTCAGTCATCCTATTCGTTTTAGACCTACAAGCCGGCCTGACAGAATTTGACAAAATCATTGCTGACCTTCTTCGCAAAACAGAGAAGCCAGTTGTGTACGCTGTAAATAAGGTGGACAACAGCATGCTGGAGTTGGAAGCGACAGAATTCTATGGCCTGGGCATTGAGCGCTATCACACCATTTCAGCAGTGAACGGTGGTGGTACCGGTGATTTGCTGGACGAGCTCACCGAATACATGGATGAAAATCCTGTGGACGATTATGAAGACCTTCCTAAAATGGCCATTGTGGGTCGTCCAAATGCAGGGAAATCTTCCATCGTAAATGCGTTGTTTGACGAAGAGCGAAACATCGTTACCGAGATTGCGGGAACAACGCGCGATACGGTAAATACCCGCTTCAACAAATTCGGTTTTGATTTCATGTTGCTTGATACAGCCGGACTTCGTAAAAAAGGCAAAGTGCATGAAAACTTAGAGTTCTACTCAAACATGCGTTCTATTCGCGCCATTGAACATGCGGATGTGTGTATGATGGTGGTGGATGCAACGCGCGGATTTGAGGCTCAGGATTTATCCATTGTTTCTCTCGTTGAAAAGAACAAGAAAGGCTTGGTTATCGTGATCAACAAATGGGATTTGGTCGCTAAGGAGACCAACACCATGCGCGATGCGGAAATCTATATTCGCAAGAAGCTCGAGCCATTTACAGATTTCCCGATCATCTTCACCAGTGCACTTACAAAGCAACGTGTATTGAAGGCCTTTGAAGAAGGAGTGAAGGTATACGAACGCCGTAAGCAACGCATTTCAACTTCTAAGCTGAACGATGCGATGCTGGAGATCATTCAAAACTACCCGCCGCCAGCGGTGAAGGGGAAATATGTGAAGATCAAATTCTGTACACAGCTACCTACACGTACGCCGCAGTTTGCCTTCTTTGCGAACTTGCCACAGTACATCAAGGAACCTTACAAGCGTTATTTGGAGAATAAGATGCGTCAAATGTTCGATTTCCACGGTGCTCCGATAGAAATCTTCTTCCGCAAGAAGTAATTAAAGCTCATAGCAAATAACGGCTGCCCCTTGACGAAGGATTAAAACAGGCATTCCTGTAGGGCTTAATCTACCCGCTACTGCTGAACTGCCAGTAAAGCTGCCGAAGTTTTCTCCTGTTTTGAGGTTCACTACTTGTACGGCAGATTCCCCTAGAATGAGACCAGTGCCACCAGGGTAGCACAGCACATTTTCTATGCCTTCGGCTTTGAATATTTGAGTGCCGTTTTCACTGCGAACTTCGATCTCTTCCGCGCTCCAAACCACCTTGCCGTAACTTTCGAAACTTATTCCGCGTACTTCACCCATAGGATCGTTGGAGGTAGCGCTCGAACCGTCCCAGCTTTGACGCTGCAATTCACCTTGTGCTCCAGCACGCTCGGCATAAGGAATGGCATCGTTTTTAATTGCCCAAGGAGCATTGGAAGCTGTAATACTCGCAGTTTTAATACGCTCTTCACCTCGTCTGTTCAATATCAGTGGCTTGGTGGCCGTGGAAGTAACAATGTAGTCTTTGCCGTTCTTCTGGAACAGCTCCGGGGCGGTAACAAGTCTTTCGCTTGCAGCATCCGTTTTCCAACCTTCAATGCGCTTCCCTTCGCTCGAATAGTTGTAAAGTTTGGCGCCGGCGGCAACCAGGAAGCGGTAGTTTCTATTGCGGTCGTAATCGAGCACGCTCACCCCAACATCGGTGGCCTCAGGCAGTATTACTGGGTACTCTTCAACATCGCGTCCCAAAAGATCAACACAGTGCAATTTGGTTGTTGTTGCAAAGAGCAATTGGTATTTGTTGTTTTTGAAAAGATCCACTTGGTGAAGCTCTCCTGCTATAGGTTCCTTGAGCGATTTCTTCCAGTTTACCGTGCCGTCGGCAGCAATCCAATATAAAGTGTGGTTTTCGTCTTGAACGACAACATCGTTTTTACCGGACCTGTGATTTTTAACGATCCAAGGACCAGCGGTAGCGGCACTTTCTAGCGCTGTGGACCACAAATAGGTACTCGTTTCTATTTCTTCTTTTTCAACCTCCGTGCTTCTGGCATTGCCAAAGGTGAGGTCATTTTTTACTTCAAGATTCCCGTGAATCACAAATTCCTTAGCGCCTTCTTTTTCTGGGAATTTTAGATATTTCGTGGCCGATTCCGACTGTGCCGTAAACGCCACACCAAAGTGCCCTTTCTTATCAATACCGCTCGCTAGAGCACGTAAGGATTTCACGTTTTCCCAGGTGGCCTTGGCAGCCAACTCGTTTGCATAGACCTCAAGTGTTTGTGGGGAGGCTGCAACCAGCAACCAATCGTCATAAATCATCCATGAAGGTGTGCCGAGGTTTTTGTACCACCAACCAAACAGGGCACTAAAGAGGAAACGGTTACTTTCTTTCAGCGTACCACTAGGGTGGCCTTGAAACAGCGAATTCCCCGAGCTCAATTTTTTCAGTTGTGCGCTAACAGCATCTTGATTAGTGAGCTTGGCAGCTACCACTTTTTCCTGGCCGTAGCCCACATTGACAAAACTGCCTTCGAACCAACTTGCCGCGGTAAGCGGCTCGATCTCGAGCGGATCTAGCAGTGCTAATGCTTGCTTGAGTCGCTGCTTCTTGCCTCTGTACCCATTGTATCCACGCAGCCACTCAACGGTATTGCCGACGTTCATTTTCACGGCATGGGAGGCCGATGCCGCTATTATTTCACTGACTGAGGTGCTCGAAGGAGAGACGTCGAAGGTACTGAAAAAGGTATTTGTCGAATCGGGGTTGATGCTCACGGAAGTAAGCAATACGCGGCCTTTACCAAAATCGATATCTATTTCTGACCAGGCTGCCAGATGCTCGGTCCAATTCCAATCTTCACCCGCGAACCAAGTTCCTACCGAAGGAAGCTCTTCGTGCTGCACAAAAAGATTCAATGCATCTGAGCTGTTTGCGTTGTTCCATAGTTTCTCAAAGCCCGCATTGTCGATAATGTTGTATCCGCTACCCATCTGATTCATCGCTGCTTGCAACAACATCTTACTAGTGCTTATTGCTGCTGAAGATCCAGATTTCAGCGCGTAATAGTTTGAATCTAAAGCCATAACTGTCCCGTCCGTATAGCCGCTCATTCGACTGCTGTCACTAACGGTCGTGGTCCATATCCAATCCATCTTATCTGCACCAGAACCGCAAAGCGCACCGGTCCATATTCCGGCGCTCATGCTCATCAAATCTGCCACGGGAACTGCCGCCGCTGCGGGCAGCTGTGTGGAATCTGCGAATCTTGCCAATTCCTGTGCATCATTTACGCGTAGCACTAGAGCGCTATTCATTGGGATAAGCGCGGTAGAAGGGTTGGACTCCGGCGCACTGGAACAGCTCGCCAAAATCAGCGTAAAGAATAGGGAAATGAAATAAGTAATGCGGTGTAACATGAACCAAGGCTTTGGTTCAAAGCTAACGACCTCTAGGGCGCTCCAAGTATAGGGGCAGGGGTTAGTTTTTCACAAATTGGCTAATCGCCAAACAAGTTCAGTTGTGCTGGTAGAAGCTGGAAACTCTTGCGGTGATGCGGCGTTGCACCAAACGCTCGAATGGCATCGCGGTGCCCTTTGGTGGGATAACCTGCATTTCGTTCCCACCCATATTCTGGATATTCTATGGCCAATTCCTTCATCCGGTCGTCCCTGTAGGTCTTCGCCAACACTGAAGCCGCTGCAATATTCATGTAGGTAGCATCGCCCTTGATTTGGCAATGGTGTGGGATGTCTTGATACGGTTTGAATTTATTACCGTCCACAGCGATAAAATCGGGACGTTGTTTTAATTGATCAATACTGCGGTGCATTCCGAGAATGCTCGCATTCAATATGTTGATTTCATCGATCTCTTCAGGGCTCACGTGTGCCACTGCCCANGCAATAGCTTCCTTCTCAATGATGGGGCGTAGCATGTACCGCTGCTTTTCAGTCAATTGCTTGGAATCATTCAGTACAGGATGGTGGAAGTCCTTTGGCAGGATAACGGCAGCAGCGGTCACCGGTCCACTTAAGCATCCGCGCCCAGCTTCGTCTGTGCCGGCTTCAAACAACGCATCTATATGGTGTTGCAATTTCATCCCTTCAACGCATCAATCCATGGCTGGGCGCTCGAGGCCCAATCAAAATCTTTCCCACGCTCCAGCGCCAAAGCACTCCAATGTTCCCGTTCATTTTGCACACGCTCCAAAGCAGCTGCCCAAGCATCGACATCATAGGTCGAAACTAATAAACCTTTATCTGCAACTACTTCCGTTATAGCGCTATTATCCGACGCAATAACAGGTGTGCCGCACTGCATAGCTTCCACCAGCGGAATGCCGAACCCTTCCATAGCACTAGGCATGCAATAGGCAATAGCGCCTCGATACAGCATTTCCAGTTCTTTCGGGTTCAATCGGCCCATCCATTCGATGCGGTCCGGATGTTTCAATCCACCCACTACACTCTTTAATTCAGGGTCGCTAAAATGTGGCTCCCCGGCAATTCTTAAGAGGCCGAAATTTTCTTCGTTAGAACACCATTTGTCAAAAGCTAAAAGCAGCGTTTTTAAATTTTTGCGTGGGGTTAATGCGCCCACGAAACAGAAATATTGCCCTACATAAATAGATGGTCCAGATTCGAATTTCCGTTGAGGAGCATTGTAAGTCACCGAAATTTTTTCCTCTGGCAACCCATACGTTGCTATCAGGTCATTCTTGCTCCAATGACTCACCGTAAAGACCTTCTCGGCTACTTCAGCGCCTCTTTTGATGTTCTTACTGTAATATTTCGCCACCGGTGCTGGGACCCACTGCGGGTGGTGCTCAAAGTTGAGGTCGTGAATGGTGATCCACTGTTTGACGTTGGTCTTTGCAGGCAATCCGTCAGGCGACCAGTACAATTCTACATTCAGCCGCTTCAACATTTGAGGAACGGCCCAATTGTTCCACATCGCCCAAAGCCACGGATGGCGGGCTGGGGGTGAAACCACNTGNAAGGAGAGGTTGGGGAAATCAAGGCCTAATCGGTCCGTATCGACCTGACGGTCCAAGAGTAAATGAAACTCGTGTTGCGGAAAAGCCGGAATGATCTGCTCGAGCATCCGAAGGGTATAGACCCCAGTNCCCTCTAATTTTCCGGGCAGTAACCAACGAGCGTTCACGGCGATTTTCATGTTTCAAATGTACAAAAGCCAACTCTTGCACGTTAGTAAAGCGGTATATTCGCCGCCATAAGCGCTTAATTGGCACAAAACCATGCGAAGTAGGATTAACCAATTCATGCAAAACCCCATCGGTGCAACCCTTGCCAAGGGCGGTGCCGTTGTGCTCCTGTTTAAAGTCATTGGAGCCTTAGGCGGTTATGTCCTTCTTTTCAGTCTATCCCAAATCGGAGGCGAGCTCTCCGTGGGTATCTATGAGGTGGCCTTCACCGTTGTATTGATNGGTTCTACAGTCAGTCGTTGGGGTCTGGACACAGTTTTGGTCCGTGAAATGGCCCGAGATANGGAAGCAAACCTGGCCAGTCGAGCCCTCTACCTCGCTGTACTTTCCCGCGTCTTCCTGCTCTCCATAGCTTGCAGCATTGCAGTTTTTTTCGGGGCCCAATTCTTAACCGACCTCTTCTTCCAAAACACACCCACGAAGGTTATTGCAACCGCCGCCTTTGCCATCATTCCGTTCACCCTCATGCTCCTCAATGCTGAGGTGTTCCGCGCCATGGGCAAGAGCCTTCTTTTTTCACTGAACCAGCACGGGACAGTCTACGTCTTCGTCGGCGCGCTGATAGCATTCATCCCTTTCCCCGAAGCATACACAGCGGCCGCCGCAGCCCAAACCTCATTGTTTTTACTCTTGGGCATCTCAGGACTGTTCTTCTTGTGGACTACGGTGTACATCTTGAACCTGACCAAAGGGCAGCAGGCCGAAACTTCCGGTTGGAAGGGACAGCTCTACAGCTTAGGAACACCCATGCTTATTTCTTCTTCCCTGTTTTTGGTCATCAGTTGGTCCGATACGCTCATGTTGGGGTATTATTTGCCAGAAGATAGTGTGGGTATGTACCGTATTGTCTTCAAAATTGCCACCCTCATCACCTTCGCTCAATTTGCCTTAAACACAGTAGTAGCGCCCATGGTCAGTGCNATGAGCACCGAGCGGGAGCGTTTGCATGAATTGGCCCACAAGGTGGCGCAGTTGAANCTTATTACTGCGGGTCCAATTTTCCTTGGCATCCTCATTCTCGGCCCATTCCTCATTCAGCTCTTTGGGGTGGAAGAGGCTTACGCAGCCTATCCATGGCTCGTGCTTCTCGCTGTGGGTCAACTCACGAACGCCTTTGCAGGGCCTGTATTGAACATTCTCAACATGACGGGTTATGAGAAAAGTGCGCGCAATACCATGCTCATTATCGCGGTGCTCAACATCGTTTTCAANCTTGTGCTCATACCGCTTTACGGCCCCCTCGGCGCGGCAGTAGCGACTACGGTGACCATGATGGGTTGGAACATTTGGGCGGCCTACCTCGTCTATAAATACCACGGAGTCATCGCTGTTCCGTTTTTGACTAAAATTCGCCGCCATGACTAAGACCAACCTCTTTCTCATTGGTGCGGCAAAGGCAGGAACTACCGCGCTGGCAGAGATGCTGGGAAACCATCCAGAGATCAGCCCTTTGGCGATCAAAGAACCGGGGCATTTCTGCGAGGATATCTATGCAGAAGGTTTCTCTGCGAGTTACCAAAAAATGCTGCGTTGGGACGAAGCGCAATATTTTAAGGCGGATGCATTGGACCAGCGTCATATGGCCTTTGTTAGGGAACGTGAAAACTACGACCGACTGGTCTTAGAGGCTGCCGAAGCTGCCTATATTTTAGATGCTTCCACAGCCTACCTGCCTTCAACAAACGCAGCAGCGAATATTGCTGGCTACAATGCCGAAGCAAAGGTCATAGTGAGTCTACGAAATCCAGCGACCAGGGCCTACAGTCATTATAATATGGCGAGGAAATACGGCAAAGAACAGCGCTCGTTTTTAGATGCCATTGGGGCGGAAGGAGCTTTGGAAAAGGCACGTTGGGGCTGGGACGAATGTTATTTGGAGTTGGGTGATTACGCGCCGCAATTGGAGCGCTGGCTCAAATACTTCCCAAAAGAGAATATTCATGTGGTTTGGCAGGATGAATTGTTGGTAGAGCCAGCAGCGACTCTGCAAGGCATATCGAAGTTTCTAGGCTTGAAAGAAGAATTGAAACCTTTGGCCGAAGAGAAGCATGGTGCGGAGGTTCCTAAGAATAAAGTGGTGGGAAAGATGCTGAGTGGAATTGGCCCCGCAGTAGCCTCTATTTTGCCTGAAAAAATTAAGGCGAGTGTAAAAAATATCGTTTTAGCCAAGCCTGAAGGCATGGAAGAGGCGGCTCGCTCGTTTTTACTTCGTTATTTTGCACCATCCATCGAAGCATTAGAAAAACTTCTAGAAAAGGATTTAACACACTGGAAATAAATTGAATATGGAATACAGCAGCTCAAATTTGATCTCGTTTGTCTACAAGAATTGGAAGCCATTGGTGGTCGTACCATTCTTGTCCATGGTCGTAGCTGTGATTTTTAGCGGGCCTACCTTCATTAAGCCGCTTTTCGAATCGCAAGTGATTCTCTTCCCATCTACTACTAATTCTGTTTCGAAGGCCCTCCTTCCGCAGAGCAACGGGTACGGCGATGAGGACATCTTCGAATACGGCGATGAGCAACAAGCGGAACAGCTTTTGCAAATCTTGAGCTCTGGTGAAATACGCGATAGTGTCATTGCCAAATTTGACCTGATGAACCACTACGACATCGATCCAGATTCAGATTACCCGCGCACGAAACTTTTCAAGGAATACGAGAGTAAGATTGAGTTCAACCGTACCCAATTCATGTCTGTGGAAATCAATGTGCTTGATACCGATCCTCAAATTGCAGCCGAAATCGCCAATTACATCTACAAGCTTGTAGATAAGGTGAAGCGCCGTGTAGCAAAGAACCGCGCTCAGATGGGGCTTCAGATTGTTGAAAATGAATACCGTGGTTTGCAAGAGGAAATCCAGACCATGGAAGATAAGATCACGGAACTTCGTTTTAAAGGGGTGCACGATTACGAAAGCCAGAGTGCGGTCTTTAACGAGCAGTATGCCATTGCATTGGCTGCCGGAGCTTCTCAGTCGCGCATCAAACAGCTCGAGCGTCGCCTCGATACCTTGGCGAAATACGGCGGTAAATATGTTGCTATACGCGATGAGCTTCAATTGCTCAAAGAGGAGGAAGTAAAGCTCAAAACAAAATTCGACCAGGCTAGGGTAGATGTAAATCAAAACCTTCCTGCCACTTTTAAAGTAGATGAAGCACGTCCAGCTGAGCGCAAGACGTATCCGAAGCGCAGCGTACTCATCCTTGCTGTCGGTTTCGCAGTCTTTGTCCTTGTGGTATTTACCCTACTTGTTCGCGGTACATTCTTGGAACTTCGCGCTAAAGCGTAGTGACTTCGGGCAAACATATAAGCACCAAGGGCATTGCCATCATGGCACTGCTCGTCTTACCGTTCATTGGTCTCATCGTAGCCAAAGAGTGGTGGGAGCTATTGCTTTTGCCCGCCGGTTTGCTCGTAGTATGGCTCACCCTGTACCGATTAGATTGGGCCATGTGGTTTGTGGTCTTATCCACGCCGTTATCAGTAAATCTAACGGACCTTACTGGAGGCGCTGGTCTTTCTCTACCCACAGAACCTATGCTTGTTTTAATTACAGGCTTAGTGATTGTAAAAATGCTCTTTATGGGCGAGTACGATATCCGACTGATTAAACACCCAATCTCCATTGCCATATACATTTATCTAGCATGGATGCTGTTAACTGTCATCACCTCACAACTTCCTCTAGTTTCATTAAAGCAATGGATTACCCGTGTATGGTTTATCGTGCCTTACTATTTCGTTTTGGGCCATTTATTCCTGCGCGATCCAAAAAATGGGGTCCGATTCCTTTGGCTCTTCCTCGTTCCTCTCATCCTTGCCTGTACATACACGATGGTCATCCACAGTCAATATGGCTTTACCAAAAAGACCTCTACTTGGGTGATGTTCCCACTGTTCAAAGAACACACCTCCTACGGTGCTGTGCTGGCCATGTTCTATCCAGCTGCACTGTACCTTACATTNCGTAAATCCTCNTGGGGGTTCAACGCTATCGCTGCCGTACTCCTGGTCATTCTTACCGCAGCAACGGTCCTTTCTTACACTCGCGCTGCTTGGCTTTCTCTTGTGGGCGCCGGTGCGGTGTATTTAGTCTACGCCTTTCGCATGTCCAAAACGGTAGTTTGGTCGCTGGCAGGTATCGTGCTTTTGGTTGCAGGTCTCAATTTCTCCTACATCAGTTCGAAGTTCGAACGCAACACTCAGGATTCTTCGGACGATTTGAACGAACACGTCGCTTCGGTAACAAACGTCAGCACGGATGCCTCCAATCTCGAACGTATCAACCGTTGGAATTGCGCCATTCGGATGTATAACGAGCGCCCTTTCTTAGGTCACGGTCCTGGAACCTACATGTTCTTGTACGCTCCGTATCAAAAACCATCAGAGAAAACCATCATCTCAACCAACGGCGGAAACAGGGGTAATGCACATAGTGAATACCTCAGTCCACTAGCAGAATCCGGCACCTTTGGCCTACTCGCCTTCTTAGGTATCATTATCACGGTCATTGTTGTTAGTGTAAATTCCTACCAACGTTTGGATAATGACCGATTGAAAGGACTGCTTCGAGTCGCGTTTTTGGGACTGATCACTTATTATCTGCACGGATTCCTCAATAATTTCCTCGATATGGACAAGGCCAGCGCGCCTTTTTGGGGCTTTACGGCAATGATTAGCTGCTTATCCCTTGTATCGCGGCGGACAGAAGGTGCCAAAGAGGCCTAGAGAGAAGAATGAGCGTGCATAAATCGTAGCCTGAGACTTGCTGAATTCTTCCAACGAAAAGTGTCCCTTACATCAAAGACACCTGTAAATCCTTGTTAAATAGACATTTGACTTCTTTTGAAATGTACTTTACGTTTAGGTAACATTTCTTTGAAAACACTTGTTTTTTTCTGTAGGATAGTGCAATTTTAGAGCTACTTAACATTCGTTTAACAAAAACAGGTACAATGAAAAACAAGTTTTTACTCGTTTGGTCCTTTCTGATTGCTTTCAGCGCGACTGCGTTTGCACAGAATGAACCAGATCAAGGCGAGGTGCCAGAGCTTCCAGATGTGTTCGAGCAATTGGAAGAGGTAGTAGTAACTGCCGGTGGTATCGCTCGTGAAAAAAAGGCCCTAGGTTTCGGCGTGGAAGAAGTAAAAGGTGCTTCTATCAAGGAATCAGGTGAATCAAACATCGTTAGTGGTATCTCTGCTAAGGTGAGTGGTGTTCAAGTAACCAACTCATCAGGTGCTGCCGGTGCTGCTTCGTACATCAAGATTCGTGGTAACGCAACGTTTACTGCGAATGACAACCAGCCTTTGATGGTTGTTGATGGTGTGCCAATTGACAACTCTCAGATCGCAACAGAAGATTTGCGTTCAGGTGTTGCCAACTCTAACCGTGCAATTGATATCAACCCAGACGATATCGAGAGCATCTCTGTACTTAAAGGTGGTGCTGCTGCAGCGCTTTACGGTACTCGTGGTGCAAACGGTGTAATCCTTATTACTACTAAGAAGGGTGCCTACGGTGAAGACTTCAAAGTAAACGTGAGCTCTTCTATGGAGATTTCACAGGTTAACAAACTTCCTGAGTTGCAGAACAAGTACTCTCAAGGTTACTTCGGTACTTACGGTGGTGGTACTTCAAACGCATTCTCATGGGGTCCTGCTCTGGCAGACCTAGGTTATGATGCTGACGGTAACATCACTCAAGATGCTACTGGTGGTGTAACTCCTTACGACAACACTGGATTCTTGCAGCGTGGTAGAAGATTGAACAACTCTTTGACTTTATCAGGTGGTGGTCAGAAGTCTTCTTATTACTTGTCTATTGCAAACTTGCAAGATCAAGGTATCGTTCCGTTGAACCAATTCGATCGTACTACGATTCGTTTGACAGGTTCTGGACAGATTGCCACAAACTTGAAAGCAACTGCATCTTTGGCATACTCTAACTCAGGTGGTTACCGTGTACAGCAGGGTTCTAACACATCTGGTTTGATGCTAGGTTTGTTGCGTACTCCTCCATCATTTGACAATTCAAACGGTGTAACTGATCCAACTGATCCATCGGCATTCTTGAACGCTGACGGTTCTCAAAGAAACTACCGTGCAGGTGGTGGTTACGATAACCCTTACTGGACGATCAACATGAACCCATTTACGGATGACGTAAACCGTGTATTCGGTTACACGAAGTTCGATTGGTCTCCAGTTGAAAACCTATTGGTAAGCTACCGCTACGGTATCGATCAGTACTCTGATGTACGTAAGCAGATCATCTCGATCAACTCTCGTACATTCCCAGGTGGTTCTATTGCTGACGAAGCGTACGCAATCAAAGAGCAAAACCACGATCTTACAGCACGCTACAGCATGGATCTAGGTCCTATCGGAGCAAGCTTCTTTGGAGGTTTCAACGCTAACCAACGTGATCGTAAATATGTAGGTACTTACGGTACTGGTTTGGTATTGCCAAACTTCTACAACATGAGCAACGCTCAAAACCAACAAGCTTACGAAAGCTTTGTAGGTCGTCGTTTGTGGGGTATCTACGGTGAAGCACAGTTTGATTACGCTGACTGGGCATACTTGACTTTAACTGCACGTCGTGACCAAGCGTCTACGTTCGGTAACGTAAGTACGCCAATTCTTTACCCATCTGCTTCTTTGTCATTGATTTTGACTGAGGCTCTAGGTATCGAAAGCGACGTTCTAAACTTCGCTAAACTACGTGCTTCTTCTGCACAAGTAGGTTCTGAGCCAGGTTTCGCTTCTAACGCTACTTACTTCAACCAAGCAGGTGTTGGTTCAGGTTGGATCAACGGTATTAGCTTCCCTTACTTGGGTGTAACTGGTTTTACTCAGAGCAACACTTTGGGTAACCCGAACCTGCTTCCTGAGTACACTGTAACTAACGAGATTGGTGGTGAGGTACGTATGTTCAACAACAAGATTTCTGCAGACATCACATTGTACCAGCAGACTTCTAAAGACTTGATCGTAGCTGTACCAGTTGCTGGTTCTTCAGGTTATACTTCGTCTTTCATCAATGCTGGTGAGATGACTAACACTGGTGTTGAATTACAATTGAACGCTAACCTTGTTAAGACTGATGACTTCACTTGGGATGCAGGTATGACTTTCACTCGCAACCGTAACATCGTTAAGAAATTGGCTGATGGTGTAGATGTAATTTCTCTACCATGGGGCTTCTTCGGTGCTAACCAACGTCTTGTTGAAGGTGAAGCTTACGGTACACTATATGGTGATGACTGGGCACGTGATGAGAACGGTAACGCTCTTGTTGATGCTTCTGGTTACCCAGTGTACTCTTCAACTGAGGTTGTGGTTGGTGATCCAAACCCAGATTACTTGATGGGTATCACTTCAGCTGCTACTTACAAGAACTGGAGCTTTAACATGCTATGGGACATTCGCCAAGGTGGTGATATCTGGAACGGTACTCGTGGTGCATTGTACTACTTTGGTACGCACGCTGATACTGATGTTATGCCAGATGGAACCAAGCGTGGTGAGACTTTCGTATGGGAAGACGTAGTAGCTGGTAACAACGGTGTTTACGCACCAGGTACAACTGATGCTGACGGTAATGACATCAGCGGTCAGCCAAACACTACTCCTATCTTGAACGATATCGATTCTTACGCTCTAGGCCCACTATCAGGATTTACTGGTGCTTCTCGTCCATTCATTGAGGACGGTAGCTGGGTTCGTTTGAGAAACATTGGTGTGAACTACAGATTCGACGCTGATGCTCTTAATGGTACTAAATTGAAAGGTTTGTCTGTAGGTGTTAGCGGTCGCAACATCTTCTTGAGAACTCCTTACCGTGGTGTAGATCCAGAAACTAACCTTTCAGGTGCTACAAACAGCCAGGGTGCGGATTACTTCAACATGCCTAATACCATGGGTGTAATCTTCAACTTGAAGGCTAACCTCTAAAAAATTAAGCATTATGAAAATTAAATCATTAGCAATATTAGCGGTAGCCGCAGTTGGGTTTACTGCTTGTTCAGATGCATGGTTGGAAGAGTACAAACTCGACCAAAACCGTCCAGCTGACGTAAGTATGGAAGTACTTCTTCCTTCTGCTCAAGCCGCTTACGGCATGACTCAAGGTGACGTATTACCACGTTTGACTAGCATTTTCATGCAGCAAATGACAGGTACGGACCGTCAATCTTTGGCGCACAACCGTTACGCACAGATTGGTGAGGGAGATTTCTCTACACCATGGGATAACTCTTACGCTGGTGGTCTTTACGATCTTAAGCTAATCATCGATAAGGCTGACGAGCTAGATGCTCCTGCTTACACCGGTGTAGCAAAGATTATGACTGCTATGTACTTGGGTATTTTGACTGATCACTTTGGTGACATTCCTTACACTCAAGCACTACAAGGTGCTGATAACTTGAAAGCTACTTACGATAGCCAACAGGACATCTACGCAACTATCTTCACTTTGTTGAGCGATGGTAAAGCGGACCTAGCATCTCCTTCTGCTGTTATGCCAGCTGGCGACGATTTGATCCACGGTGGTGATTTGGCAGCTTGGGCTGCTACAGCTGATGGTCTTCGTGCACGTCACTTGAATCACTTGAGCAAGACTTCTCAGTACAATGCTGCTGATGTCATAGCTGCTTGTGATGATGCATTGAACGCAGGTGTTTACTGTACAATCGGTTTCGAAGCTGCATTGAACCAAAACCCTTGGTACCAGTTTACTGTTATCGATCGTGCTGGTTACATCAGCCAGTTCGGTACTATGTACGACATGATGGAAGCTTCTTCTGATCCACGTATCGATTTCTACCGTTCTGCAGATAGTACTACTATGCCTGCTTACGGTAGCGCTACTTCAGCTCTTCCAATCGT
>JGI26088J50261_1001141_pt1 | contig 14786 bp, 14 predicted proteins | sample SaaInl1SG_22_DNA_FD_50261 | JGI IMG/M metagenome (IMG submission 50261)
GCTTTATCGGGCAGTTTGCGGTCATTAATATAGCGCGCAGACAGCTCAACCGCTGATTTGATCGCCTCGGATGTGTATTTGATGGCGTGGTGATCCTCGAAATATGGCTTGATGCCCTTCAGGATTTTGATCGCATCTTCCACGCTCGGCTCGTTCACATCGATCTTCTGGAACCGGCGCGACAAAGCGCGGTCCTTTTCAAAGTGCTGACGGAATTCTTTGTAGGTCGTTGATCCCATGCAGCGCAATTTGCCGCCCGCAAGCGCAGGTTTCAGCAAGTTTGACGCATCCATTGCACCGCCTGATGTCGCGCCCGCACCGATAATTGTGTGGATCTCATCGATAAACAGTACTGCGTCATCGTGATCTTCCAGCTCGCTCATCACGGCTTTCAGACGCTCTTCAAAGTCGCCGCGGTAGCGTGTGCCCGCAAGCAGCGCTCCCATATCAAGCGAATAGATAATCGTGTTCGACAACACATCCGGTGTCTCACCGCTGACAATCTTATAGGCCAAGCCTTCTGCAATGGCCGTTTTACCAACGCCCGGATCGCCCACCAACAGCGGGTTGTTCTTGCGGCGACGGCACAACACCTGAATGCAGCGCTCAACTTCGTGGGCGCGTCCGATCAGCGGATCAACATCGCCTTTGCGCGACTTCACGTTCAAATCCACGCAGTATTTATCAAGCGCACTTTCTTTGGTGTCGCCATCTGTAACGCCTTGGGCTTCTTCTTCCAAATCGGTCGAGCCTTTGGGGCCGCGGTCCTCACCGTAGGCAGGGTCTTTTGCAACACCGTGTGCGATGAAGTTCACCGCGTCGTAGCGTGTCATGTCTTGGGCTTGTAGGAAGTAGGCTGCGTTACTTTCGCGTTCTGCAAAAATCGCCACCAAAACATTGGCGCCTGTCACTTCGGTCCGGCCCGATGATTGTACATGGATCGCCGCGCGCTGGATCACCCGCTGAAACGCGGCTGTCGGCACGGCCTCGGACCCTTCAACGTCTGTGACAAGGGTCGACAGGTCGTCGTCAATAAAGTCGGCTAGCGTTTTACTCAGCGCTTCGAGGTCCACACTGCACGCCTTCATGACCTTCGCGGCGTCCGGCTCGTCCACAAGTGCCAACAACAAGTGCTCAAGGGTGGCCAACTCGTGGTTGTTCGCGTTGGCCGTGGCCAGCGCCTGATGGATTGCTTGCTCAAGAGAGGTCGAAAATGATGGCACGTTCGTGTCCTTTCGGTCTTCTAGGGTCAGACTGGATACGTCGGGAATACGCGCACCCACATCTTGCCGTGGCCTAATACTGTTAAAGTTCGCTTGATTTTACGAACCTTCAAGGAGTTTCTTTCACTTTTTGCTTAGATTTCACGAAATTTACTGAAATCGGCACGATTTGGTGGCAATTCGTCAGTCGGGCACGGCTCAAAGCAGTGCTTCGCGAAAAACCAAGTGGGTTAACGGGGTGAGGTGGTTAAAAGTTGTCTTTGCGTTGGCGTACTTCTGCAAAGACGTCCGCCGCTGCTGCTCCACTCATATTTATGGCGCTAGCCAAGACTTGCAAGTCCGCGCGCAGATATGGGTTGGTCTCTTTTTCCTCACTTAAACGTGATGGTACGGTGGGCAGTCCCTTTGCACGTTTCGCGCCGACCCGTTCGGCAAGGGCGTGCAGCGCTTCGTTTTTGGGCTCAATGTTTAGGGCAAAAGCCAGATTGGCTTGCGTATATTCATGGCCCGAACAAACCCACGTGTGATCTGGAAGCGTGCGCAGGCGTTGCATACTGTCCCACATCTGCGCGGCCGTTCCTTCAAACAGACGTCCACAGCCCAACGTCATTAAACTGTCGGCAGTAAAAATGCATTCAGCGTCCGGTGCGTGAATGGCGATGTGCCCCACCGTGTGACCGGGGACATCAATGATGTGACACGGCGTGTCAGACAGCATGATCTCTGCGCCCGCGTTAACGGCAATATCAAGGGGTGGCAGGCGGTGCGCATCAGCGGCGTTGCCCACTACTTTACTGCCAAAGGCGGCTACCAGTTCGGCCAGCCCGTCCACATGATCGTTGTGGTGGTGTGTGATCACAATATGCTCAAGTCCCCACCCACGGTCGTTCAAGACGGTCATAATGGGCGCGGCTTCGGGCGCATCAATAAGCGTGGTGCTGCCGGTGACGGCGTTATGGATCAAAAACGCATAGTTATCATTGACGCGAAACACGCTTGGGTCGACCCGCGTGTGGATCATCACAACTTCCAACGCGCCGCGTGTGGTGACATGAAAAGCGATTTCGTTGGATGGCTGGTTTTTGATCATAATATCTGTAACTCTCGCAGGTAGTTTATTCGTGAGGGCAGGGCCGCTGGCCTGCCTAACGTATCTTTCAGAGGCCGCGCTGCAATGCATTTAGACGTGCTTGATCTGAAAACCTTTTATTACCGCAGCCAGTTGGGGCGCGCGGCGCAGGCCGCTGTGCGTGGCAAGCTGCTCCAAATGTGGCCCGAGGCCGAACGTCAAACTGTTGTGGGCTTCGGTTTTGCGGTGCCTTTGTTGCGTCCTTATCTGGGGGATGCGCGCCGCGTGATTGGCCTGATGCCCGGTCCGCAGGGGGTGATGGCGTGGCCGGCCGGCATGCCTAATGTGTCTGTGCTGTGTGACGAAACGGCTTGGCCATTGGATACGGGTGTTGCTGATAAGCTGGTGATGATGCACGGGCTGGAAACATCCGAACGCCCGTCAGAATTGCTCTCAGAAGCGCACCGCGTGTTGGGGCCGGGGGGGCGGATGATTTTGGTGGTGCCCAATCGTGCGGGGCTTTGGTCGCGCCGCGACCGCACACCGTTCGGCTATGGGCGGCCCTACACGCTTGGTCAGCTTGAGGCGCAGGTCAAACAGCACGGCTTTGTGCCAGAGCGTCACCTGACTACTCTTTACCAACCGCCGTCGGCAAAACGGGTCTGGCGCAAGACAGCGCCCGTGTTTGAGCGCATCGGAAGTCAGATGCCCGTGGGCATGGCAGGCGGGGCGATCATGTTGGAGGTCTCAAAGCAGGTTTATGCACCGCGCGGCACGGCCACAAAAGACAAAGTGAAATCGCGTCTCAAGGCGTTAGATGGAATCGCTCGACCCGTCCCGAAGCCCGTATAAACGACTTTGCGGCGTCGGATGCCGACAAATTCCGGCCCGAACTACCCAAAAACACCGATAAATCCGTTAAAATGTTAACGCGAACATTCGCCGCAGGGGTGCNNTCTTTGGCTAAGTNATTGAAATATATAGATATGCTTGTTTTTCATTGATCGCCGAGAGGTGTTGCGAGGTGTGAGAGGCTCTGCTATCCCCCCCCTTGATTTCTGGGTGTGCCATACGGTGCGCCATCAATCGCTGCCTGGGATGTGGAGCTTCCACCGAATAGGCGGCCTAAGACATCGGAAGGGTGGACGTGTCAGAACCAGCTTCGATCTCAATGGGTATTGCAGACCGCTATGCCACGGCAGTTTTTGAAATTGCCAAAGAGGGTAAGAAAGTTAAAGCACTCGAAACCGACCTTGCATCGCTGACAGATGCGCTGGCGGTAGACGACTTTAGCAACCTTATCTCCTCGCCCATGATCAGCCGCGAAGAGCAGGCAGGCGCCATTGTTGCCCTTGCCAAGAAAATGAAATTGTCTCCAACAGTGTCCAACACGTTGAACTTGATGGCCACTAAGCGCCGTTTGTTCGTGTTGCCACAATTGGTGACCCGCCTGCGCGAAATCATCGCGCAAGACAAAGGCGAAGTGACCGCCGAGGTTGTTACAGCGAAAGCTCTGACAAAGACCCAAGCGGACAAACTTGCGAAAACGCTGAAAGCCAGCGTTGGTAAGACTGTCACACTCAATTCGACCGTTGATGAAAGCCTCATTGGCGGTCTTGTCGTTAAAGTGGGCTCGAAGATGATCGACACGTCGGTCAAATCCAAGCTCGATGCACTCCAAAACTCCATGAAAGAGGTCGGATAAATGGGTATCCAAGCTGCAGAAATCTCTGCGATCCTGAAGGACCAGATCAAGAACTTTGGTCAAGAAGCAGAAGTGGCCGAAGTTGGCCGTGTTCTTTCCGTAGGTGACGGTATTGCCCGNGTCTATGGTCTGGACAACGTTCAATCCGGTGAGATGGTTGAATTCCCAGGTAACATCATGGGGATGGCCCTGAACCTTGAAGCAGACAACGTTGGTGTTGTTATCTTCGGTTCTGACCGTGACATTAAAGAAGGCGACACTGTTAAGCGTACAAAGTCCATCGTGGACGTGCCTGCTGGTGACGCACTGCTCGGCCGCGTTGTTGACGCGCTTGGCAACCCACTTGACGGTAAAGGCCCAATCAAAGGCTCCGAGCGCCGCGTTGCGGACGTAAAAGCGCCTGGCATTATCCCACGTAAATCAGTTCACGAGCCAATGGCGACTGGTCTGAAATCTGTGGATGCGATGATCCCGATCGGCCGTGGCCAGCGCGAGCTGATCATTGGTGACCGTCAGACAGGTAAAACAGCTGTCGCTCTCGACGCTGTTCTGAACCAAAAAGTCTACAACGACGCCGCAAAAGACGACAGCGAGAAGCTTTTCTGCATCTACGTTGCTGTTGGTCAAAAGCGTTCAACAGTTGCTCAGCTTGTTAAAAAGCTCGAAGAAACTGGTGCGATCGAATATTCTATCGTTGTTGCGTCAACTGCATCCGAGCCTGCTCCAATGCAGTTCCTTGCACCGTATGCTGCGACTGCGATGGCGGAATACTTCCGTGACAACGGCAAGCACGCGCTGATCATCTATGATGATTTGTCCAAGCAAGCTGTGTCATACCGTCAAATGTCACTTCTTCTTCGCCGTCCACCAGGACGTGAAGCGTACCCAGGTGACGTTTTCTACCTTCACTCCCGTCTGCTCGAGCGTTCATGCAAATTGAACGAAGACAACGGTTCAGGTTCTTTGACGGCGCTGCCGATCATTGAAACCCAAGGTGGTGACGTTTCTGCGTTTATTCCAACCAACGTGATTTCCATCACCGACGGTCAGATCTTCCTTGAAACAGACTTGTTCTTCCAAGGTATTCGCCCTGCGGTTAACACCGGTCTGTCCGTGTCTCGTGTTGGTTCATCTGCGCAAACAAACGCAATGAAATCAGTTGCTGGTCCGGTTAAACTCGAGCTTGCTCAGTACCGTGAGATGGCAGCCTTCGCACAGTTCGGTTCCGATCTGGATGCGGCCACACAGCAGTTGCTGAACCGTGGTGCACGCCTGACCGAACTGATGAAGCAACCACAGTACGCACCTTTGACAAACGCCGAAATCGTTTGCGTCATCTTCGCAGGTACCAAAGGCTACCTCGATAAAGTTGCTGTCAAAGATGTTGGTCGTTACGAGGCGGGCCTTTTGGCCTACCTGCGCAGCGAAAAAGCTGACTTGCTGGACTGGATCACAAAAGAAGATCCAAAAATCAAAGGTGAAGCTGCGGACAAAATCAGCGCCGCACTCGACGCTTACGCCGCTGACTTCGCTTAAGGAGAGACAAGGCAATGCCAAGTCTTAAGGACCTTAAAAACAGGATCGAGTCGGTCAAATCGACCCGCAAGATCACAAAGGCTATGCAAATGGTGGCCGCCGCAAAACTGCGGCGGGCCCAAGAAGCAGCCGAAGCCTCGCGCCCTTACACAGAACGGTTTAACGCCGTGATGGCAGGGCTCGCGGCATCCGTGGGTGGCTCTGATAGTGCGCCCAAGCTGCTGTCTGGCACCGGAAGCGATCAAACCCACCTGCTGGTGGTGATGACGGCTGAACGTGGCCTGTGCGGTGGATTTAACGGCAACATCTCAAAACTGGCGCGCGGTCACGCACAAAAGCTGGTTGCTGAGGGCAAAACCGTTAAAATCCTGACCGTTGGTAAAAAAGGGCGTGACGCTCTGAAACGCGATTTGGGTGATCACTTCGTGGGCCACGTTGACTTGTCTGAAGTCAAGCGCGTGGGCTACGGCGATGCTCAAGGTGTTGCACAAGACATTCTGACACGCTTCGACGCGGGTGAGTTTGACGTTGCAACGATCTTCTTCGCGGAATTCCAAAACGTCGTCACACAAATCCCTACGGCGCAACAAATCATCCCCGCTTCTTTTGANGCAGCGGATGAGGCGGGCGGCGATGCAACGCTCTANGACTACGAACCCTCAGAAGAAGCCATCTTGGCCGACCTTCTGCCTCGTGGTGTGGCAACTGCTATCTTCAGCGCTTTGCTGGAAAATGGCGCGTCAGAGCAAGGTGCGCGGATGTCCGCAATGGACAACGCAACCCGCAACGCCGGCGAGATGATCGACAAACTGACCATTCAGTTCAACCGATCACGCCAAGCTGTGATTACCAATGAATTGATCGAAATTATTTCGGGCGCGGAAGCGCTCTAAGAACCGGAGAATAGACACATGGCAAATGCAAAAGGCAAAATCACGCAGGTGATTGGCGCCGTTGTCGACGTGCAGTTTGAGGACGCTCTTCCCCAGATCCTCAACGCGCTGGAAACAGACAACAACGGCAAGACGCTGGTCCTCGAAGTGGCTCAGCACCTTGGTGAAAACACAGTGCGCACCATCGCGATGGACGCAACAGAAGGCCTCGTTCGTGGCCAGGCCGTTACCGACTCAGGTGCGTCCATTGTTGTGCCCGTAGGCGACGCAACACTTGGCCGCATCATGAACGTTGTGGGCGAGCCAATCGACGAAAAAGGCCCAATCGGTGCCTCTGAAACACGTTCCATCCACGCTGAAGCGCCCGAGTTCTCCGAGCAGTCAACAGCGTCGGAAATTCTTGTGACAGGCATCAAGGTCATCGACCTTCTGGCGCCATACTCCAAGGGTGGTAAAATNGGTCTGTTCGGTGGTGCGGGTGTTGGTAAAACAGTTCTCATCCAAGAGCTCATCAACAACATCGCGAAAGTGCACTCTGGCTACTCCGTGTTTGCGGGTGTGGGCGAGCGTACACGTGAAGGTAACGACCTTTACTACGAATTCATCGAATCCGGCGTTATCAACGCAGACGACCTGACGAAGTCCAAAGTGGCCCTCGTTTACGGTCAGATGAACGAGCCTCCCGGTGCGCGTATGCGTGTTGCCCTGTCAGGTCTGACAATGGCCGAGCAGTTCCGTGACCAATCCGGTACAGACGTTCTGTTCTTCGTCGACAACATCTTCCGCTTCACACAGGCGGGTTCCGAGGTNTCTGCGCTTCTGGGCCGTATTCCTTCCGCGGTGGGCTACCAGCCAACACTTGCAACTGACATGGGTCAGATGCAGGAACGCATTACGTCAACAAAATCAGGCTCAATTACGTCTGTGCAAGCGATTTACGTGCCTGCGGATGACCTTACCGACCCTGCGCCGGCTACGTCATTTGCTCACCTTGACGCGACAACGGTTCTTAACCGTGCGATCTCNGAAAAAGGCATCTACCCTGCGGTTGACCCACTCGACTCCACATCACGTATCCTCGACCCTGCTGTTGTAGGCGAAGAGCACTACGCGGTTGCAGCCGAAGTGCAGCAAACCCTGCAACGCTACAAAGCGCTGCAAGACATCATCGCGATTCTCGGCATGGACGAGCTTTCCGAAGACGACAAACTGACTGTTGCACGTGCCCGTAAGATCGAGCGCTTCTTGTCACAGCCATTCGACGTTGCGGAAGTGTTCACCGGNTCACCCGGTGTTCAGGTGCCACTCGAAGACACAATCTCGTCGTTCAAAGCGGTTGTTGCCGGTGAATATGACCACTTGCCAGAAGGCGCCTTCTACATGGTTGGCGGCATCGACGAAGTGATCGCAAAAGCCGAAAAAATGGCAGCAGAGGCGGCCTAAGATATGGCAGACACCATGCAATTCGACCTGGTCAGCCCCGAACGTCGCCTCGCGTCGTTCGGTGTGACCGAAGTCCAGATCCCAGGTGCGGATGGGGACATGACGGTTATGGCCGATCACGCCTCAACCATCACCTCTCTGCGCCCCGGTGTTCTGACAGCCACGGGTCCCGAAGGGACGCGCCAATACCTCGTGACTGGCGGTTTCGCCGAGATTTCACCCAACGGCACATCCGTGCTGGCGGAACGTGCGATCTTGCGTGAGGACGTCACACAAGCAGACATCGACGGCATGGTTGCAGACGCAACCGCGGGCCGCGACGCTGCTGGCCTGGATGCAACTGATGCTGCTGCCAAAACACTGGCAGACATCATCGCAATGGGTGCCGAGATCGGCATCACTGCAAGCTGATCACACCGACGACAAAATGATTAAAGGCCTCGCATTCGGTTGCGGGGCCTTTTTCGTTTTCCTATTGTTTACCCATAGCCCGTATTTTCGGCGGACCAGCCGAACCCGTTAACGAAAGCCGCCCATGAAACGCCTCGACAGCCATACACTCGGGATAGAACAGGGCGAGCTTGTCTTGTTCTCTGATTTTCAGGCCGGTGGTGATATGTGGACGGGCAAGGGCGACCGTATCGTGCGCCGCCGCGTAGAGTTCTCAGAGGCCTTCCGCAAAGCCCCAAGCGTCATGGTTAACCTCAGCATGTGGGACACGGATCACGCCACGAACACCCGCATGGATCTACGCGCTGATGATATAACCGAACGTGGCTTTGACGTGGTGTTCCAAACATGGGGCGACACGCGCGTGGCCCGCATTCGCGTGGGCTGGACCGCCATGGGCATGGTTCACGAAGACGACGATTGGGAACTTTATTAACCCCTCCCGTAGGCTGTCCGCATATTAACCCAACCGTGCGCCCAAAATTATTTGGCGCAACACCCCGATGGCCCGTGATATACCTTAGGACGCTAGCACATACCGGATCAGATCCTCGCGCCGCTTTACCCTTGCGCGTGTGAGGTCAGACCAAGAAGACAGCCCCCGCTCGGGCATATTGGGCCAAAGGTCGTTATCCAAACCATCCTTGATGGCGCCATCATTTCCGGCTTTTCAAACGTAGACGCGAGCCAGTTATCTCGCACTTATCCGCCGTCAGACATGACAAAACGCCCCGCCAAATTGGCTGGGGCGCTTCTTGTGCTACCAAAATACCGGCGTGTGTGCGCGGCGTCTTTGGGCTTAGTCCGTTGAGTATAGGCCCTCGTAGATTGGGCCCAAGGTATTGGTTTCAAACAAAGAACTCACGCTTGTGCCGCTCCAGATGTTCAGGATTCGCCTGCGCGAAAATTGGCGCTGTTGGCACGATCCGGATGTTGGGGCAGTTCTTAACTGCTTCTGTCGGCTGAATCGAATCCGTGATCACCAAAGACTTCATGACCGAATTGCTGACCCGCTCAATCGCAGGGCCGCTCAACACACCGTGGGTGATATAGCTGTGAACTTCTGTGGCGCCGTGCTCAAGAAGCACTTCGGCCGCTTTGCACAAGGTTCCCGCCGTGTCACAGATGTCGTCCACGATGATACAGCGTTTGCCCGTCACATCCCCAATCACTGTCATCTCAGCCACTTCACCGGCTTTCTCGCGGCGCTTATCCACGATCGCCATGGGCGCGCCGATGCGTTTTGCCAACTCGCGCGCACGGGACACACCGCCCACGTCAGGCGAGATCACCATCACGTCGCTCAAATCGCCAAATTGCGATTTCACATCAAGTGCAAAAACAGGGCTGGCATAAAGGTTGTCCACGGGAATATCGAAAAAGCCCTGAATTTGTGTGGCGTGCAGATCAAGGGTCAGAATGCGTTCAATCCCCGCGCCGGTCAGCATATTCGCAACCAACTTGGCCGAGATCGGCGTACGGGCTTTCATGCGGCGGTCTTGGCGCGCATAGCCGAAGTAGGGGATCACGGCGGTGATGCGTTGGGCAGATGAACGGCGGAGCGCGTCCGCGATAATCAGTAGCTCCATCAGGTTGTCATTGGCCGGACGGGACGTGCTTTGCAGGATGAACATATCCTCGCCGCGCACGTTCTCAAAAACTTCTACAAAAACCTCACCATCGTTAAAGCGTTCTACCCGTGCATCTACGGGCTTTACGTTCATTCCGCGGTGCATCGACATGCGGCGCGCAACCGCGTTGGCCAGCGGTTTGTTGGCGTTCCCCGAGATCAGTTTGGGTTCAGTAATGTTGGGCATGGTGTTTGGTCCTGTGGAGCAGCTTTATGACAGAATCGTGACATTGCGCACCTCCTAACATGTCACTACGGTCGCGCATAGTTTCATACGTCAAACAACAGGATATCCTATGGCTCATATTGACTACTATCTGGCGACGATTTCTCCTTTCACATACATGAACGGCACCCGCGTCGAGCAGATTGCAAAAGCACATGGTGCGACGCTGACATATAAGCCGCTTGATATCATGGGTCTTTTCGGCGCCACCGGTGGCACGCCGCCCAAAGACCGCCACATCAACCGTCAGGAATACCGCCTGCAAGACATGGCACGCCGCGCCAAGCTGGCGGGTCTGCCGCTGAACCTTAAGCCGGCCCATTGGCCCACAAATATGGCGCCAAGTTCCTATGCGATCATCGTAGCACAAAACGCAGGCGGCGGCGATCTGGGCGCGTTCGTTCACGCGCTGACACGCTCGTGCTGGGCCGATGAAAAAGACATTTCGCAGACGGACGTTATTGCTGCGTGCCTGACCGAAGCGGGCTTTGACGCAGGTCTGGCAGAAGCGGACATGGTAAACAGTGCCGACACATACGCGCGCAACCTCGAAGAAGGCGTGGCAGCTGGCGTCTTTGGCGCGCCGTTCTTTATTGTCGACGGCACCGAGCGTTTCTGGGGCCAAGACCGTCTTGATGATCTGGACGCATTTCTTGCTGGCAAACTCTGATCGGCCATTGGCTGTGACGTGGTCGTCCTTGAGGCGGCCCAATTAATAAAGAAAGCCCCCCGCCTTGGATATCAGGCGGGGGGCTTTTGTTTGGGGGTGGTTTGACAGTGATCTACTGGCCTCTAGCCGCCGCTGATCAGCTCAAGAAACGTATCAACGTCGCGCTCGGTGGTGGACCATGACGCCACAGCCCGCGCTCCCAACAGCGCATCGGGGTCGCCCGCAAGATCGTGATCAAATGGCCAGAAATAATACGCAGCACCGGCCTCATGGGCCTTTTGGTGTCCCTTGCGCGGCCAGCGGGCAAACACTTGGTTGGCGTCCGTGGGGTGCAGTAACTCACCACCTTCAATTTGCAAAATACCATCGCTGAGCCGCTTGCCCATGACGTTCGCGTGACGCGCCATCTCAAGCCACAGATCGTCTTTCAGATAGGCGTTCATTTGCGCGCTCAGATAGCGGTGTTTGGAGAAAAGATGCCCGCCCCGTTTGCGCCGCAACTCGAATTCCCACGCCACTTTGGGGTCGAACAAGATCACCGCTTCCACGCCCAAACAGCCGTTCTTGGTGCCGCCAAAAGACACCGCATCCACGCCTGCTTTCCACGTCATTTCAGCCGCGCTCGCACCGGTGGCCACAAGCGCGTTGGTAAAGCGTGCGCCGTCCATATGCACCCCAACGCCAAAGCTGTGGGCCACATCCGCAAGGGCGCGCACTTCGGCGGGGGTGTAGGTCGCGCCCGCTTCGGTCAGGTTCGTCAGGCTGAGGGGGCCGCGCTGTGGGTTGTGCACCCCAAGTTGGCCGGTTTTCTCTATGGCGGCGTGGAGCGCAGCGGGGCTGAGTTTGGCGTCTTCCCCGTCGATCAATTCAATCTTGGCACCGCCTGTGTAAAACATCGGCGCGCCGCATTCGTCGACATCGATGTGGGCCTCGCGGTGGGCAAAAATGGTCTGCCACGGTTGGCACATACACGCCAGCGCCAGCGCATTCGCCGCAGATCCCGTGGCTACCAAATAAACGGCGGCCTCGGCGGCCTCAAAGATGTCGCGGATTTGTTGGCGCACTTCGTCCATGATCGGGTCCGAGCCATAGGGCATCGCGTAATCGGCATTGGCCTTTTGGACCGCTTCCATGATCTTGGGGTGCGCGCCGCTTGAGTTGTCTGATGCAAAATACATGAAAGCATTACCTTTCTGGCTGTGATGCGGTGTTGCGGGGCGGTTTTGTGAAGCGGCGCGCTTTGGCCGCTACGTCTCCGACGTACATATTGCGTTCAGAGCTACCTGAGCGGCAAATCTACTCGGGGTCAATGATGTGGCCTTCCCACTCGTCCTCGTGGACCTCGTTTTCAGGCACGGTCCACCCCTGCACGGACACGCCTGCGTCATGCACGGTTTGCGCGCTGCCGCTGATCAACGGGTGCCAGTCATAGAGCGGGGCCCCTTGGGCGCGCAGCTTATAGGCGCAGGTGCGCGGCAACCAATACATGTGGTCTTCGATGGTTTTGGGCGTCAGCACGATGCATTCGGGCACAAACTGGTGGCGGATGTCGTACTGGCTGCATTGGCAGGTTTCCCCGTCAAGCAAGCGACACGCCACGCGGGTGGTCACCACTTGGCCGGTGTCTTCGTCTTCAAGTTTGTTCAGACAGCATTTCCCGCAACCGTCACACAGCGCTTCCCATTCTTTGGGGCTGAGCGCGGTCAGCGGCTTTTCCCAAAACGGCTTAGACATCGGCCAAAATTTCGCGCGCTTTGGCGCAATCCGCGTCCATTTGGGTGATCAATGCCTCAAGGCTGTCAAACTTCAACTCGGGGCGCAAGAAATCCACCAAGGCCACGGAAATTTCCGCGCCGTATAAATCGCCCTTAAAGTCAAAAATGAACGTCTCGCAATTTGGCACGTTCTCGCCAAACATCGGGCGCACGCCGATGCTGGCCGCGCCTGTGTAGCTGCCCGCATGCGGACCGTTCAGAACGTCTGCCTTGACCGCGTAGACCCCAAATTTGGGCGGGTGCCGACCGTCGATGGACATGTTTGCGGTAGGGTAGCCAAGGTCGCGGCCGCGCTGATCGCCGCGGATTACCTCGCCCACGATCCGGTGCCAGTGCCCCAACATTTCAGCGGCCACGCGCGGGCGGCCATCGGCAAGGGCGGCGCGGATGTTTGTGCTTGAAACTTCGCCTGCATCAAGTGCCACCATCTGTGCGATTGTCACGCCAAAGCCCATTTCTGCGCCAAACGCCTTGAGGGTTTCTGCGTTGCCGCTGCGCCCTTTGCCAAAGCAAAAATCCTGCCCCACGACAACATGATCAAGGCCAAGCTGATCGCAGATCACCGTCTGTGCAAAAGCCCGCGCGTCCAGTTCTGCCAAGGCTTTGTTGAATGGCACTTCGAACAGACGTTCGACCCCCAGTTTATCCANNCGGTTTGCCTTGGCNTCGGCGTTCATNAGGCGGAACGCGGGCGTGGCGGGGGCAAAGAAATTGCGCGGNTGCGGNTCAAACGTCATGATCCCAAGNGGCACGCCGCGGCGTGTGGCCTCGGCGCGGGCAATGTCGATCACCGCTTGGTGGCCAAGGTGCACCCCGTCGAAATTACCGATGGCAGCCACNCCGCCACGGTTNTCGGGATCAATGAAATGAGTGTCTCGGATGATGCGCATGGGCCAAGGCGTAGCGNCCGTGCGCGCGCTGNGCAAGCGCTAGTCGAACTTGCGGCTTGGGGCCATTACAACGGCTTCGCCTTTGAGGACTTTCTTGCCGTTGATTTCGCAGTGGGTCTCCATGGTGACGCGGCGTTTATGGATGTCCATGTCGGTCACAGTAACCACAGCGTTCACCATATCGCCCGGGCGAACGGGGGCCAAAAACTTAAGCGTCTGACCGAGATAGACCGTGCCGTGGCCCGGAAGCTGTTCGCCGATGACCGCACTGATAAGGCCCGCAGTCAGCATCCCGTGGGCAATGCGTCCCTCAAAAATGGTGTCGTTGGCATAGTCGTCATCAAGGTGGACCGGATTATGATCCGTTGAGACTTCGGCAAACATCTCAATATCGCGGTCAGTGATGACCTTGCGCAGATTGCGGCTCATGCCGATTTCGATGTCTTCGATACAGATCGTGCCGCGGGGTGCGTTATCCAACATTGCGAGTATCCTAAAGTAACAATTGCGCTACTCATGATGATTACACGCAATAAAATTACCTTGCAACTGCAGAACAATTTATATGCAATTTATCGCAGATATCCGATTGTGTAGCTGGGATTGACCATTTCGCCTTGTAAATAGGCCTTTAGGGCGGTCGCGTCTGGTTGGGTGTCTGTTTTGGTCTCGGCTTTGGCCAAGCCACCGCTGATGAACAAACAGTCAAGATCTTCGCCCATGGCACCGGCAACGTCGGTGATGATTCCATCGCCAATGGCCAGAATACTGCTGTCGGACACGTTGGGGCGCAGGGCCACAAGGCGGCGGCGCGCAAGATCATAGATGGGCGGGTGCGGTTTGCCGAAATAGAGGCTCTCGCCGCCCATTTCCGTGTAAAGAGCCGCCAGCGCACCGGCGCACCACTCGCGACGTTCGCCGCGGTCCACCACGATATCGGGGTTGGCACAAAGCAGATACATGCCCTTTTGTTTGGCGTAAAGAAATTCCGCGCGCATCACGGACGGATCAGCTGTGGGGTCCATGGGGCCACAGCACACGATGCCATCGGCCTGATCTAGCGGAACTTGGGTGATGGTGACGGGCGCGTCGATGACGTTGAGCGGTCTGAAGAACGACTGGTCGTGATCTTCTCCGATGAAATAGACTTTTTCGCCCACAACACCGCGGAACATCGCGGCGCGCGCACTGTCGCCTGACGTGGCGATATCGTCCCAACAATCCCGCGGCAGGCCCATGCCATCAAGTTGATCCGCCACAGAGGCGCGCGGGCGCG
>JGI26088J50261_1001146_pt1 | contig 14727 bp, 14 predicted proteins | sample SaaInl1SG_22_DNA_FD_50261 | JGI IMG/M metagenome (IMG submission 50261)
TCATCCGCTACGACACACGTGGTCACGGAGAGCGCCAAACACCGAATGGCAATACGACCCTTGGCGATCTCGCCAACGATGCGGTTGCCGTACTGGACGAATTCAAGGTGGCCCGTGCGTTGATGGTCGGCATCTCGCTGGGGGGCATGACCGCACTCGAAATGGCTGTGCACCATGGCGATCGCCTAACGGGCATCGTGGCGTGTAACTGCCGTGACTTTGTAGATGACGCAGGCAAGGCCGCTTGGGAAGAGCGCATAGGCATCACCCAAAAAGGCGGCATGACGGCCATTGCAAGCGGCACCATCGCCCGATGGTTTACCGACGATTTCCGGTTGTCCAACCCCGACCTGATGCAGCGGGTCGCTGACATGATCAACGCCACCCAGCCATTGGGATTCGAAGCGTGCGCGCGCCACCATGACGATGGCGCGGCNAGCAGTGACGTGATGAACGCCATGGCCAAGCGGGTAAGCGGTGCGGCCTGCACCACGTTGGCGGACTGTGGCCACCTGAGTTCGTTGAACCGTGGCCCCGAACTCATGCACGAAATTCGCACCTTCGCGACACACATTAGTAACTAGCAAAGAAAACTTGACTGGCGCCGCAATGCGNTGCGCTACCCCTGTGGACGAGCGCCAGTGGAAGAGATAATCTTTGTCATGGCAAGCGCTATGGCCGCTGCTTGGTTGTCAACCTTGGGCATAGGGCCTTGCACCCAACCGTTCCCTATAAACTTCCAGCCTGCCGTCAAACCAGCCTCCGCGGCGCGCGGATGGAGATCACAAATAGCGCCGGTGATCGCAAGCGTCCGCCCAACTTGAATAGATGCTAAAGACGCGTGGGAGACAAGCTTGTGCGCCAAAGATGCGAGATTCACCCTCATACAGGCGATAACCTGCCCGCACAAACCAGTTGGTAGGGGGCGTTAGGCCTCGCCAGTTGCGCCATGGCCAAAATCATTTTTAAGGAAAACAAAACATGCGTATTCCAGATTGGACGAATGAGTCCAACCCCATTCCACAAGACTTACTTGACAGCATCTTGGCGAGGCGCAAAGGCACCTTGATCAATTTGGATAAGGCCTTGCTCTGGAGCGAGCCGGTCGCGCGCGGCTGGAATCAGTACGTCGGCGCTGTTCGCTCGCAACTGAGCACGAGCTGGAAACAGCGNGAACTGGGCATTTGTACCGTGGCGTTGCTCACAGGGGCGGCTTACGAGTACCACCACCACGCACCCGATTTTTTAAAGGCTGGCGGAACGCAAGCGGAGTTAGACGCGCTCAACGCGCTNGTTGCAAAGAATGCCTGCGACACACACCATGATGCCGCACTAGGCGAGGTCGAACAGACCGTNNTCCAGTACGCCGCGCAAATGACTAAACTCGTTACCGTGGATGATGCGNTATTCGCGCGCATGGCAACGCACTTCAACACNCAAGAATTGCTGGAGCTCACCACCGCCATTGCAACCTACAACATGGTTGCGCGTATTTTGGTTGCGCTGCACATCTCGCCTGAGCAGTAACGAAAATCGGTCCGATTAAATTAGGAGAATCGCATGCCCCGTCGTTTTGTAGACCTATCCATTTATCTGGAAAAGACGTTGCAACGGGTTGTGGCATGGGGTACGACGCCCGCTTTGTGCACATAGCGGCAAAGTACAGTGAGTCACAAGACGCCTGCCTCATTTGGGACGGACACAAGGCGGGACGCGACATCGGTTACTGCTACATCGAAAAATTACAAAACCTCGAGGTGCTCCCTCCGAGTGGGTTTTATATTTCTTGCTTCCCGCACAAAATCAGAGGTGCCTCCGCTGGGTGGACACGGGCGGTTGCGATCTTCGACGACGCGCTGTTTGGTGTCTCTGGCACCTAAATTGAGCGGGTCTTTAATTGCCCAGCAGCGCCTGCATATAACGCCGTGGTTCCGCCGCGCTTGACCCGCGCGCTGCAACCACCTGGTCGGGACGGATCAGCGCCCAATCGCAGCCATACCCCGCCCGGATGTCCGCATCCGCCACGTGGCACACCTGCAAGGGTAGGCCGCGCTGTTCTGCGGCGATACGCCATTCGCTCACATCGTGTGCATCAAGACCAAAGTGCAACAGCGTCCAGTCAAAGCCAAATGCGTCATAAAGAGACTGCCCCGCTGCCAACCAATAATGCGGCGCCCGCCCACCCGGGGTGGCGCTAGGCTCGTAGGTGTTCGCGGCGTCTTGCGGTGGGGTCGTCCCATCGGGCACGATGGCGGGCGAGCCGTCATAACGCGTGCCGAATGTAACGCCAGGGATGTTGAATTCAGCTCGGCCATGCGCCGCCAAATAGGCGCCTGCCTCCTCGCGGGCTTTTGCCCCCGCAGGTGATTCGTCNTCAATCTCCGCCACGGGGGAAAATAAACCCAACGAGTCTGCAAATCCGCGCGCGTAACCGGTATTGCGTATGGCGGCGGGCTGTCGCTCTCGCTCATAGCTTGTCAGCAAACGGGGGGCTGCGTAGCCACCCAAAACGGCGGCTAGCTTCCAGCCCAAGTTAACCGCATCTTCAACCGCCGTGTTGTAACCCAAGCCGCCGGTGGGCGTGAACAAGTGCGCCGCATCGCCGGCAATAAACACGCGGCCCTTTTGAAACTGATTGGCGACCAAGCAATGCCCCGCAGTCCACGTCCTGCGTGAAAGAATTTCAAGCGGCATGTCCCTCCCCACCGCCTCACAAAACATGGCTTTGGCATCGCTCTCAGAAATGGCGTCCTCGCGCTCATGCGGCTTTAACTGGGTATGAAAGGCGAAGGACTCCACCCCATCGACCGCGGCCATAAAGGCCCGTCTATCGCGGTTAAAGGTCACATTCATCCAGGCCGGCGGGTGCGCCGAGACGTCATAAAACGTGGGCGCTTTGATGTACATCGCATACATACGTCCGCCCATAAAGTCTCGCTGTACGCCAGACTCTCCTGTCAAGGACCAGCCCATTGTCTGACGCACAAAACTACGCGGCCCATCGGCACCCACCAGATAATTGGCCTGCACCTGCACTGGTAGTCCGCCCTCAGCAGGTGCTATCGTGGCCGCCACGTGGGCTCCGTTATCTTCAAATTGCGTCAGACGCCAACCGTAGCGCAAGGTCACCGACGGGAGCGCACCCACCTTCTCACGCAACAGTTTTTCGACAAATTTCTGTGACACCCGATGCGGTAACTCCGCCGCACTCCACGAGCCCGTGCCGGCGGCAGCCGCTTTCTTCGCGTCCTTGGCGGATGGCAAACGGAAGCGCGCCAACTCGTGTCCTGCATACCGCGTGCAGTAGGCGATGTCAGTGGGAAAGTCAGGTGGTAAGCCCAAGGCGCGCACCTCATCTGCGAATCCCAACCGTCTAAAGTGCTCCATGGTGCGCGCTTGCGTCGCGTTCGCTTGGGGGTTGAACGCGGTATCCGGTTGTTCATTCACCAGCAAGGTATGCACCCCACGTCTACCCAACTCCAACGCCAACATCAGCCCGCAGGGACCACCCCCAACAATCAAAACATCAAACGACGTGTTTTCCATACCTCAGCGACTGACGTCGTGTGGGTTGAGCTTAGGCTGGCGCCCTGGAATGAGCACAATCGCGATAGCGACCAATATCAAAACCAGGGCCGCAATGTCTGCCGAGCCCACCGCTTCATTTAAGAAAAAGCCCCCACCCATCAGCCCCACCATAGGAACCAACATGATGGACAAGCCGCTGGTGACCGGAGTCAATTTCCGGGCAACACGGAACCACGCCACATAACAAATCGCGAACGTCACGACACCCCCGTAGGCAATAGCCAACCACTGAACCATGCTGGGCCAATGCCAACGATCGCGCTCAAATACAAACGCCATGATCGTAAAACAGATAGCGGCGAGCAGGAGCATCCAAAAGGTCAGGGTCATGCTCGAGACGCTGATCTTGCAATTTTTCAGCATCGCATTGCCAACCCCCCACGCAATGGCCGCGGCCAACGTACAGAGCAGGCCCAAGGGCTGGCCTGCGAAATTAGACATTTCATCGCGGGCGAGCAACAGGGTCGCTAACAGGGAGCACATCACACCCAAGATACCGCGGGGGGTGAGGTGGTTCTTAAACAGGATGACGCTGGCGATCAAAGCCCACACAGGCATGGTGTAGCCAACAATGGCCGCTCGCCCTGAATTCAGCAAGGTCAGNCCTAAGATCAGACCGAGGTGCCACAACACCATGTTTGGAACACCCAACTTAAACGCCAGCCAGCGCTCAGAGACCGGNACACGTAACGAGTCGCCNTGGCGCCATGCATACAAGCCCAAAAACACAAAACCAATCGTGAACGCAAAGGCTCTAAACGTGAGTGGCGGGTAGCTGGTGACTACATATTTCATGACGGGGTAGTTCAACCCCCAAGAAAAAGTAACCAACAAGATCAGTAACACGTCCAGCCCCGTGATGTCGCTGGATGGTTTAGCAGTGCTTGAAGACATAAAGAACGGCGTCTCGATTTGGAGCCAAAGGGAAGTGGTCTATTGTGTAACCACAATCGGCTCNACCTCGACAGTCTTCACGGAAAACGCCCTGCCTATGTCGCCAATGCGGCAAGGCAGCAAGGCAGCAAGGCGACACGCGGGTCCCCATGANGCCTANGCGGCCATTAGTTCACAACCAGCTCGCAGAGTTGCATCGACTGGATGGCGCCCCAATCCCATTCAATGCCCAGACCGGGCTGGGATGGTGGAACCGCGTAGCCATCGTCAATCTCTAAACGTGAGGTCGTGATGCGGTCTAACTGCGGGATGTATTCAACCCACGACGCGTTGGGTACCGCCGCGCACAAGCTGACATGGATCTCCATCAAGAAGTGCGGGCAGACCGCCACATTAAAGGCTTCGGCCATGTGCGCCGTTTTAATCCACGGCGTGATCCCACCAATGCGTGCCACATCGGGTTGCACAATGCTGCAAGCCCCTTGCTCGAGATACGTTCGAAACTGCATGGGGTGGTACATGGACTCACCAACCGCAATGGGTATGCTGGTTTGCGCGCGCAACTGCACATGACCCTGCACATCTTCGGCGGGAAAGGGCTCTTCAATCCAAGCCAGATCAAGGCCATCAAACGCCGCGGCACGTCGCAACGCCTCGTGTCTAGCAAAGCCTTGGTTAGCGTCTGTCATGATGTCAAAGCCCGGTCCTACAGCCTCACGAACGGCTTGCAGTCGTGCCACATCTTCGCTCACGTGTGGCCGGCCAATTTTTATCTTTGCACCTCGGAAGCCATCGGCCTGCGCAGCCAAGGACTGCTCCACCAACTCTGACGGACTCAACTGCAACCAGCCCCCCTCGGTGGTGTACAAGGGCACGCGTGCTTGCGCACCACCCAATAACACCCATAGCGGCATCGCCTGCTTACGCGCCCGCCAGTCCCATAACGCCGTGTCTACACAACACAATGCCAAGCTGGTGATGGCACCGACTGCGGTGGCATGCGTGGCAAAAAACAAATCTTTCCAGATAGCCTCCACATGCGCGGGATCACGCCCAATCAGTCGGGGAGCCAGGTGGTCGGCCAACAAAGCCACAACCGATGATCCACCCGTACCAATGGTGTAGGTGTAGCCGGTGGCCACCACGCCGTCGCTGCAGTGCAACGTCAACAGCACGGTTTCTTGCGTCACNAAGGCTTGGATGGCATCCGTTCGCTCCACAGGCGGCGGCAAGTTTACTTGGCGAATAGTGATACGTTCAATGCGCGTCTCTGTCATTCGTGACTCCAAAAAATTACAGCCCAAAGGCGGGGTAGTCGGTATACCCAACGGTGCCGCCGCCATAGAACGTCGGCCGGTCATACGGCGTAAATGCTTGGCCACGCTTGATGCGTTGGGGCAAATCGGGATTGGAAATAAAGTAGCGCCCAAACGCGATGGCATCGGCATCCCCTTTGGCAACGGTTTCTGCCGCGCTGTCGGCGGTGAAGTTGCCCGCCGTTATCAGCACCTGATCCCAGTCGGCGCGAAAGGTCGCGCAACTGAATGGCACATTTTGATGGTCTACATCACGCTGGCCTGCACCCGAGGCCCTNGGCTCAATGAGGTGCAAGTACACCAGCTTCATTCGGTTCAGCTCCCTAATCATCTCTCGGTAGAGCGACAGTGGATCGGTTTCACCCGAGTCGTTGGCCACGCCAAAAGGTGACAGGCGAATACCCACCCGCTCCGCCCCCAAATCCGCAGCCAGCAACTCAGCGATTTCCAAAGGCAGACGTATGCGGTTGGCGAGACTACCGCCGTAGCGGTCGGTACGCTCGTTGCTGCGTGCAATCATGAACTGCTCTAGCAGGTAGCCGTTGGCACTATGAATTTCCACGCCATCAAAACCGGCTGCAATGGCACGACGGCCGGCATCCACATAGGCTTGCTTGAGCTGCGCAATATCATCCAAGCTCAGTGCGCGCGGCACCTCGAACGGCGCCGGCTTGAAGTCAGCGCCTAACGCGTTGCCTTGCGCTGCGATGGCCGATGGCGCGACGGGCGCTTGACCGCCCGGTTGGTGTGAAGAGTGGGAGATACGGCCGACGTGCCAAAGTTGCAAGAAGATGCGCCCACCGCGCGCATGCACACCATCGGTCACTAAGCGCCAACCGGCGACCTGCGCATCGGTATGAATGCCAGGGGTCGCCGGCATACCCTGCCCCTCAGGCACGACCTGAGAGGCCTCCGCAATCATGAGCCCACCCTCGCTGGCGCGCTGGGTGTAATACAAGGCGTTGAGGCTGTTGGGCTCGTTGNCCGGACGGCTGGCGCGCATGCGGGTCAACGGNGCCATGACGATGCGGTGTTGCAACGCCAACGGNCCCAAACTAAGCGGGTTGAANAGGTGCTTACGTAACTCCAAGTTAACTGAATCAGACAACACAGGTCTCCTATTTGCGAACGGGGTTCGTCGCNGGTTGATGTACACGGGCTTGCGGGCTTGCGACCCTGCTTCGGTAGCCTATGTTACCCACGCCCGGCCGCTTGTGACAACCCGCACGGGCGGTATCCTCTAAGATTAGGGCAACGCAACGGACACCCACACGATGAACTTGATACAAACCGTTCTTGACGCCAACGATACCGGGGCTTTGTGGCCTGCGTCGCTCAGCGACGCGCCAGCGCCAGACGTGGCGACCGCCTACCAACACGCCCTGNANGTGCGCCAAGCACGNATCGCGNGAGGCGAGCATCCCAAAGGCTTCAAAATCGGCTTTACAAACGCATCCATATGGGCACGCTATCGCGTCGACGGTCCGATTTGGGGAACCGTCTACGACCGCACACTCTCATTCTGTGACGGACAGGGTTCGGTGCATATCGACCAACTGTGCCAGCCGCGTATTGAGCCAGAGGTGGTGTTTGGTATGCGCACCACGCCACCGGCAGACGCCACATTACACACCTTGTTTGAGGCGATTGAGTGGGTGGCACCTGGCTTTGAAATTGTCCAGTCCCACAAAAAAGACTGGCTCTTTCAGGCCGCAGACTGCATCACCGACGGTGGTCTCCACGGCCGCCTGCTGGTTGGCAAACGTGTGCCGGTGGCCACCATTGCACAGAGCGCTGACGCGCTAGAGACTCTTCTGGGTGCCTGCGAGGTGCAGCTGTCTAAAAACGGGGCCTTCGTTGAGCAAGGCAGCGGCGCCAACGTGCTGGGTAGCCCTCTAAAAGCGCTGCATCACTTCTTGCTGGCGCTGCGCGCTTGCCCCAACGCGCCCGACCTGCAAGCCGGTGACGTTGTGACCACAGGCACTTGGACAGACGCTTGGCCAGTCGCAACGGGCGAGCAATGGCACGGCGCCTTTGGCTCGCCACTGTCGGGGCTGAGCATCCACTTTGCCTAGTACGCTGACGCCATCAAGCCACGAGGGCCACTAGGTCCAGCCCCACTAGCCCCACTAGCCCCATTTGCTAATTAGCTGATTAGGCTTGGCCGCTGGATTCAAAGGCTTGTCGTAACTCGCGCTTGAGAACCTTACCCAAGGCATTACGGGGAAAGTCGTCACGCCATTGCAGGTCGGCGAGTCGTTGATGCTTGGCAAGCCGCTCGTTACACCATTGCTTTAGCTCGTCCGTTGACACCTGCGCATCGCTCCTAGGGATGACCAGAGCCAATGGCGTCTCACCCCACTTGGGGTGAGCAACACCAATCACTGTGCAGTCTAAAACAGCGGGATGTGTCCCAATAACGGCCTCTAGGTCGGCAGGGAAGACGTTGAATCCACCGGAGATGATCATGTCCTTCTTGCGATCAACCAGAATAAGAAAACCATCCTCATCCAAGTAGCCAATGTCACCGGAACGCACAAACGTGCGACCCCGATCGTCAAGCCACACCATAGCTTGGGTCGCCTCTGGGCGGTCGTGGTAACGGCTCAACATCCCCGCACCGTAGCCCGCGATTTCACCCACCTCGCCAGCGCCAAGTACCTGACCCTCATCATCAATAATGCGGACATCGAAACCAAGAACAGGGGTGCCTACGGTGTGAAATTTTGACTCTGGGCTGCCAGGCTTCAACATGGTGGCAAAGCCTTCGCTGAAACCGTAGAGCTCATACAGTACCGGACCAAAGCGCTCAATGGCCTTGCGCTTGGTCTCTCGTCGCAGCGGTGAACCCGCACACAACATCACCTCGAGATGATCCGTTGCCCCCGCTGGTGTCTCGACGCACTCCTGAACAGCAATGAACTGCGCCGGGACCATAAAGGTGTGCGTGATGCGCTCGGACGCTAAGGTCGCGAGGAATTCGGTCGGGTTAAAGGTGGGCATCACCACACACGTACCCCCTGCAAACAACACGGGGAGCATCATCAGCCACGTGCCGTTTGAGTAAAGCGACGTCGTTGTCAAGGCGCGACTATGGTCTCGAAAACCCATCTCAATGGCATTCGAAACCGCCCAATGGCTTCGCGCCCTATGCGCCTGCACAATACCCTTTGGTAAGCCAGTGGTGCCCGAGCTGTAAATAATATTGAAATCTTGGTCAGGGTCGTAAACAACCGCTGGTGTCGTTGACGGTGAAGACCCCAGCCAGTCGGTATAGCCCAACCACGACGGGGAGTCGCCGTTGACCGCGATCCACCCCGTCGACACCACCTGCGTCAAGGTGCCACGATGGGGTTCCAAGCGCTCAATAAACTCTGGGCTTGCAATCACCACGCACGCACCACTATCCGCCAGTAAGTGCGCCATTTGCTCGCCAGTCAAGAGCCCTGAGATGGGCACCACACAGGCGCCTGACTTCACGACCCCGAACATCACCTCAAGGATGTCCACGCTGTTGCCCATCAAGACACCCACCTTATCGCCCTTACCCACCTCCATGGCAAGCAAGCGGTTGGCGACGCGGTTCATATTGCCATTGAAGTCCCGCCACGTGCGGCGTACCTCACCGCAAACGACCGCCTCTTGCGTCGCACGATCACTGCCGTGGCGGGTAAAGATGTCGGGGATATATATGTGCGCTGTATCCAGCATTTCGTCTCCTTAGCGGTGGTTGCGCTGCAAGATNGTAATGGCGCAAGCCGCCTCGTCAAAACCNATCACACCGCCGCCATTTTCNGCAATCGCAATGTCCGCGTTNGGTGCCTGTCTTGCCCCCGCTTCACCGCGCAGTTGGGTCGCCAACTCATAGATCATGGACAAGCCTGTAGCTCCCACGGGGTGGCCCTTTGAAACGAGGCCGCCCGACAGGTTAATCGGCCGCTCGCCACCCAACGCGGTGGCGCCGCTGGCCACGTAGTTGCCACCCTGTCCAATGGGACAAAAGCCAAGCATCTCCGCCTGATAAATCTCACAGAAAGACGTCGCGTCGTGTACTTCCGCAATATCCATATCGGCGGGTGTCAGCCCCGCGGCTTTGTAGGCTTTGTTGGCGGCTACGTGCGCCAAACTCACTTCGTCTAATGCGCGGTACTTACCCCCTGTGAGTACGCTTGAGCGAATTTTTATGGCGCGTTCTTGCACGGCAGCGGGCTGCTGGCGTAACCACTCGCCAGAACAAACCAGTGCCGCCGCCGCACCGTCGCCAATCGGTGAGCACATGCTACGGGTTAGCGGCCAGCTGATCATCCGGTCCGCCAACGCCTGCTCAGCCGTTACCTCAAATCGGTATTGCGCTTTGGGATTTAANGCGCCCATGGCGTGGTTTTTGGATGCGGCGAACGCGATTTGCTCTCGGGTACTCCCGTGATGCTTCATGTGATACGCCGCCTGCATGGCGTAGGTATCCATAAACAAGGTCCCACCTTCCGCACCCGGGTCAAACGGCTTTCCAGCGGCTTCCCCTGCATGACGGTAATAGGCCTGCCACTCTTCAGGGTCACACTGGTCAATGCCACCCTCAAAAATTTCTAAGGTGCGCGCGGGGTCATTCGGCACAAACGTTTTCTCCACGCCAATCGCAAGCGAGAGTTGCGTGTGGCCACTCAGCACATCGCGCAGCGCACCCTGAAACGCCATACTNGCCGTGGCACAGCCACCCTCGACATTGATCATGCCCACCCGTTCGGGGAAGAGCCCATCACGCACCAGTGGCGTAAAACACACCTGTCCACGGATATTGCGCTGACCCCAGGTGCCCATGCCGCAATTGCCAAACCAGCCCTGCTCTATCTGCGCGCCGTCAGACAGACCCGCGTCGCTCAACAGCTCTANGTAAACCTCACGCGTGAGCGCCTTGAAGTCGCTACCTGGGCGCTTCCCAAAGATCGTGCAACCCACTCCAACAATATAGGCATCTGGCATACCGCTCTCCTTTTTCAAGTCTGTGATGTGTTTTCAAGACGCATCTGTAGACGCGTGGGGCCACGCATCACCATCGCATCGAGCCANTCAATGGCTTGGTCTTCGCTGCCGTCCAACGCCCAGCGATCAAATCCGCTCACCATGGCCTGAATACACACCTGCGCTTCCAGCCGCGCCAACGGCGCGCCCAAGCAAAAATGGATGCCCTGACCAAAGGTGAGGTGACGGTTGGGCGAGCGCGTAATGTCCAGCGCATCTGGCCTGTCAAAAGCACGTGGATCCCGATTAGCCGCACCGACCATGGCAAAGATCCTGTCACCGGCCTTCATGTGTTGTCCACCCCAAGTCATGGATTCAGTCACCACTCTGGCAATGCTGTGAGACGGCCCGTCGTAGCGCAAAAATTCTTCAACAGCCGATGGCATGAGCTCTGGGGTGTCACGCAACAGCGTCCATTGCGACGGATGCGCCAGCAAGGCCGCAACCGAACTACCTAGCAGGCTGGTGGTGGTCTCATGGCCCCCAAACAAGATCAGCAAGCACATGGCTATCAGCTCATCCTCTCCCAACTTGCCCTGCTCGTCTTCTGCTTGCATCATGCGCGTGATGACATCGTCGGTCGGCGCCCTGCGACGCTGTTCAATCTGTTCGCGCAGATACGCTGCCAAATGATCGGCACCATCCCGCGCCCGCTGATATTTGTCGGGTACGCCTCTGGCGGTACCTATAAACAGGCGCAGACCATCCGACCACCCCTTGATTTTGTCAAAGTCCGCACGCGCAAGCCCCAACATATCCATGATGACGTAAGCAGGCAACAGCGCCGCCACATCGTGCACAAAGTCAAAAGGCTGGTCACGCGATACACCGGCCAACAGGTCATCAACGATGGCACGCACACTGGGGCGCATGCTTTGCACCAGCCTCGGTGAGATTACCGGATTCATCATGCGCCGCAAGCGGGTGTGATCAGGCGGTGCTTTGAACACCAGCCACTCATTTAGGTAGCGCATGACGCCACTCAAAATGTCACGGCGCTCGTCTTTCAATGACTCATAAAAGGGCCTCAAGCGGTCTGAGGACAGCTGNGGCGCCGTCATCGCCTGCTTGACGTCGTCGTAGCGGGTGAGCAGCCACGCGTCTAGCGGTGGACACCAATGGACAGGCTCTGTCTCCCGCAACTCGGCGAGCAATCCATAGGGGTTACGCCGTAGGCTAACGTCGGTCGGGTCATAAGTGCGCATGAAAAAACAGTGCTCCTAGGTAGCCGCGCCCCAAAAGTCGCGGCGCTTACGTAGGTTAGTGGAAGTTGGGCCAGCCGCCAGTACCGCGCAAGACAGGCTTGCGGCCGTCCCATTGCTGCGGCCCCATTGCTGCCGCCCTATTGCGCCGTACGTTGCTCTCGTAACTCTCGCTTCAGTACTTTTCCGCTGGGGTTTTTAGGCAAGGCGTCCACAAACTCAACGCGTTTGGGCACCTTGAATCCAGCCAACTGCGCCTGACAGTGCGCCAGCAGCTGGTCAACTGACAACGACTCCCCGGCTTTNAGCACCACGATCGCCGTAACNGCCTCTACCCACTTCGCATCAGGTAAGCCAATGACCGCCACCTCACTGACGGCGGATAAGGCATAGATCGCCTCCTCCACCTCGCGACTCGCGACGTTCTCTCCGCCCGTCTTGATCATGTCCTTCTTACGGTCAACCACCGTGATATAGCCCTCATCATCCATAGTCGCCAAGTCACCGCTATGAAACCAGTCGCCGTGAAACGACGCTTTGGTGCGCGCCTCATCTTTGAAGTAACCGCTCATCAAGTGTGGCGAGCGGTGGACAATTTCACCGACCTCGCCAACAGCGACATCGGTCATCTGGTCCGTCACGACGCGGGTTTCTACGTTAATGGTGGCGCGCCCACACGAACCCGCCTTACGCAACTGATCTGCTGGGCCCAGTATGGTGGCCAAGGGCGCGATCTCCGTTTGCCCGTACAAGTTCCACAGTCCCACCTTGGGCAGGCGACTTGAGAGCTCGCGCANCACTTCTACCGGCATGATCGACGCGCCGTAATACCCTTTACACAACGCATGCAAACGTTCCGCATCAAAAAGGGGCGAGCGCAGCAGCGCAATCCAGATCGTCGGTGGCGCAAAGAAGCTGGTGACCTGGAAGCGCTCCAGCATGGGGAGCAGGTTGTCTGGCGTTGGCTTCGCCGTGATCACATTGGTGCAGCCCACGTAAACCGCAGGGCCCAAGAAAACATCTAGCTGTGCGCAGTGATAAAGCGGTAGCGCATGAAGCATCAGGTCATCGGCCTTGATATCGATGTCAATCACGCAACTCGCATACTGCCAAAGGACGGCATCATGGGTCAGCATCGCCCCCTTGGGACTGGACTCGGTGCCACTCGTGTACACNATTTGCGCCAAGTCGCCACTCCCGTGCTCAGGAGGTGGCAAGGGGTCTTGGCATGCACACAGCGCCTCGAAGTCAGTCATGCCCTCCGCACGGTCAGACGGGTCCTCCGACGGTATCCAGATAAACGACGTCACGCCCGTCTCCATCTGCGCCGCCTCACGCGCTGTCGCACTCAGCGCCGTGTCGGTTACCAAGGTACGTGCACCCGAGTGGCGCAGGATATAGGCGACCTCGTGGCTCTTCAACATGAAGTTGATAGGCACCAGCACCGCCCCCATGCGGGCCAGAGCAAAACGCATCGCGACAAAGCCATGCGAATTGCGCGCCAGCACGGCAACGCTGTCTCCCGGGCGTATCCCGGTTGCGAGCAGCCCCGCAGCCAACCGGTCGACGCGGGCACTCAGCGCCTCATAAGTCCACTGGGTCTCACCGCAAATGATCGCGGTTTTGTTGGGAACGCGCGTCGCTGTTCGACGCAGCACATCTGCAATCGTTTGACTCCGGATAGACGGATGCATAACAAGCCCTTCAAAATTCAGGGGCGCCTACCCCCCTCGCATGTGGGCGCGCCCAGATTCGCCGATCAGGCCTTCTTAGCCCACGCAGAGCACCAGCCCTTGGCTGCTACCTGCTTGCCCGGGAAGATGCCACAGCCACCGGCCGCTGAGCCCGCACCACCTTGGTACAGCGCACAACCGCTACACGCTTGGGATGCCTTGTGGTTGGGGAATTTTTTACCGTTGGCTTTGGCTGTATCAGCCACATAGCCCAGCGCGGCAGCCTGCGGGTCGGACTCGCTCACCATGGCTTGCGCGTGGGCATCGACGGCCAACAAGACGGCGGCTGATGCCAAGGCGTTTTGCATCATAAAGACGCGTCGTGTGGTTTTTGTTTGAGCGCTCATGTTTTCTCCCAGAAATTTTTTAATCGATGGTTAGTTGTCATTACTAACACGATCAGTTTACTGAAAAACCGTGGCGTACGCGCCGGCCGCCAAAGGAAATTACCCCGCTGTGACAGGCATACGTGGGCACTGAACGGCTGATGTGTAACTTTAAGTTGACATAATTAAATGTCTCGATATAGTTACATCAGGGGGCCTCCTTGGGCTCTCACCGATTTGCCACCCCGGGGGACTTATGAGTCTATTCAACCGCGCTGAACAAGCATTGAAAACAAACTTTAGACAAGCTGCGGGCGTTGGAACGCCACCCCGGCTCGAAAAAGCCATGCAACACGCCGTGTTCAACGGCGGCGCACGCATTCGGCCACAGCTGTGCCTCGCGGTTGCAACCGCTTGCGGCGACGATGTGCCTGAGCTAACAGACGCCGCGGCTACCGCCCTGGAATTGATGCACTGCGCATCACTGGTACACGACGATATGCCCGCTTTCGACAATGCCGATTTCCGTCGAGGCAAGCCCACCGTGCACAAGGCGTTTAGCGAGCCACTGGCGCTGCTCACAGGCGACGGCTTGATCGTGATGGCCTATCAGGTGTTACTCCAATCTGGCACCCGCCATCCTGAGCGC
>JGI26088J50261_1001147_pt1 | contig 14725 bp, 11 predicted proteins | sample SaaInl1SG_22_DNA_FD_50261 | JGI IMG/M metagenome (IMG submission 50261)
GCCGGTCAATGATTTTGCCGGTCAATGATTTTGCCGGTCAATGATTTTGATAGCAATCAAGGGGACATCCTTTTGCCGCATAACAGGATAATCATGGTCTTCTGCCTCTTTGCAGCGTGGCTGACGAGCAGAATATGCTTTGTTGCTTATGCTTGCCGGAATGCCAGGCGGACAGGGTTTTGCCTGAACCTGTTTATCGTTGCCCTGACGGGGATATCCAGCCTTGTCTATAGCCCGGCTGTTTCTGCGCAAAATAGCTTAACCGCCCTGCGGCTGGGCAATGTTGAAATAGATGGCCAAACGGCCTTGCGACTGGTGGTCGAAACCGCTGCCCCGCAACCGGCTAAAATGCTGTTATTATCAGACCCCTATCGTCTGGTTCTGGATTATCAGGATATGGAATGGGCGGTAGAGGGGCTGGCCCCTTCTGGCCAGTTGAACCATCTGCCTGCCACCGCCTATCGGTTTGGCCATCCACAGCCCAATGCCGGACGGCTGGTAATAGAGCTGGCCAGCCCGGCTTCACCAGAGCGTGCCTTTACCCTGCCGCCAAACCAGACCGGTCATCGTCTGGTCATTGATCTGATGGATAGGGGCGAGATATCCTTTAGTCTTGCCCGCAAAGCCCTTGCCAATGGCAGCTTTCAGGCGGCCGCACAGGCAGGGGCGCAAAATACGCTGCCACCGCCCGCCAATCCATCAAATTTGCAAGCTGGCGCCCCGGTTCAGGCCAGCCTGTCCGGGCGGCCTGTCACCATTGGCGTGCCCCAGCCCCGCCCGAAACGCTGGGTGGTGGCGATAGATGCCGGGCATGGCGGAAAAGACCCGGGCGCCATTGGCAAGCGTGGTAGCCGGGAAAAGGATATTACGCTGGCAGCGGCAAAACAGCTGGTTAAACATCTAAATGGAACTGGCAAGATAACGGCGCGACTGGTGCGTTCGGGCGACCGCTATTTGAAATTGCGCCAGCGCATTCAAATTGCCCGTGATATGGGTGCAGATGCGTTTATCTCGCTCCATGCAGACTCGGCCTCGCGTGCTTCGGCGCGCGGCATTTCGGTGTTTTCGCTCTCGGATAAAGCCTCGGATAAGGAAGCGGCTCTTTTGGCACGCAATGAGAATAAAGCCGATTTAATTGGCGGGCCTGATCTGGGCAACCAGGATCCGCTGGCAGCCAACGCGTTGCTGGGGATGTTCCAGCGTGAGACTATGAACGAGTCTGCCTATCTGGCACGCGCTATTCTGGATGAGATAAAGGGCTTTCCGGGCGGCGATAAGCGCGGCCATCGTTTTGCAGGTTTTGCGGTNCTAAAATCGCCCGATGTGCCGTCTGTTTTGGTAGAGATGGGTTTTTTAAGCAATACAAGTGATGAGAAAAATCTGAATTCCAGCCAGTATCGCGATAAATTAACACGGCAAATTGCCAAAGCCGTTCTGGTCTGGCTGGAAAGATCCGGGCGGTAATTGGCCATAAGTCTGCCGTAATTACCGATTAGAAGAGTGTCNATGGTAAAAATTCTATTCAGACTGTTTCTNGCAACATTTTTATTGGGGGTGGCAGGGATCATCGCCATNTTATGGGTGTTCTGGAAATGGGGTCAGGANTTGCCGCCCTATCATCAGCTCTCGCGCTATGAGCCGCCTGTGGCCAGCCGCGTTCATGCCGGCAATGGGGCGTTGCTGGCAGAATTTGCCACACAAAAACGGCTTTTTGTTCCGGTCAAAGCCATGCCGCCGCAATTGGTTCATGCGTTTTTATCTGCAGAAGATAAAGCCTTTTTTCAACATCCAGGTGTCGATCCTATCGCCCTGACCAGAGCGGTGATTACCAATGTCGCAGCGATGGGGAGCGGGCGCAGACTGATAGGCGCGTCCACCATTACCCAGCAGGTTGCCAAAAATTTTCTGCTGACCAATGAGCTGTCTTTTGATCGCAAGATTAAAGAGGCCATTCTGGCTATCCGCATGGAACGCGCCTTTACCAAANAGCAGATACTTGCTTTGTATCTGAACGAGATTTATCTGGGATATGGCAGTTACGGGGTGGCGGCTGCCGCGCTGAATTATTTTGACAAGTCATTGGATAAGCTGGATTTGCATGAAATGGCCTATCTGGCCGCGCTGCCCAAAGCCCCGTCAAATTATCACCCCCAACGCAAAACCAAAGCCGCGATCGGGCGGCGAAACTGGGTGTTGCGACAAATGCAGGAAAATGGCTATATCACCGCATCCGAAGCCGCCGCCGCCCGGGCCCAGCCTCTGGGTATTCGTGCTGCTTCCGGCTTTGATGAAACCAGCGCACCCTATTTTACCGAAGAAATACGCCGCTTGCTGATTGAACGCTATGGCTCGGATACGCTCTATGAGGGCGGCTTGTCTGTGCGCTCAACCCTGGATCCGATTCTGCAGGAAAAAGCCCAGCGTGCACTNCGCGAAGGGCTGGAGGCACTGGACAGGCGGCAAGGCTGGCGCGGGGCCCTTGGCCGGCTGGATCAAANAGCTGATTTGAACACCCAGCTGGCAGAATATACCAAAGCCCTGCCAGATTTACGCTATGCCGCCCTGGTGACAGATGTTCAGGATAAGCGTGCCGAAATCTATGTAAATGGCCAGATAGCCACCATCCCGTTTGAGCTGGCAAAATGGGCTTATCCACCACGCCGCCCCGATGGGGTGCGCCCGCCGCCGCTTACCTCGCTAAAAGAAGCGCTGGCCATAGATGATATTATCATTGTTCAACCCCCTGATGAGGCAAAGGATTTGCTAAAAGAGGGATATGAGCCGAAAACAGGCGAATTTGCCCTTGGCCAGAGACCGGCTGTTGAAGGGGCGATTGTGGCACTTGACCCGCATACCGGGCGGATGCTGGCACTGGTTGGCGGCTATGATTACCGGGTATCTGAATTTAACCGGGCCACTCAGGCCAGACGCCAGCCCGGCTCTGCTTTCAAGCCATTTGTCTATTTAGCGGCTCTGGATAAGGGCTATTCCCCGACCACCCTTATTCTGGATGCACCTTTGGCGCTGGATCAGGGGCAGGGCAAGCCAAAATGGAAGCCGGCCAACTATACCAGAAAATTTTATGGCCCGTCGATTATGCGGGTCGGCATTGAAAAATCCCGAAATTTGATGACCGCGCGGCTGGCGATGGCTATTGGTATGCCCACCGTTCAGGAATATGCCGCAAAATTCGGGATTGATGCAGAAATGCCGCCCTATTTATCCATGTCACTTGGTGCTGGCGAGACGACATTGCTGAAACTTACCGCTGCCTATGGCCAGATTGTCAATGGCGGGCGCAAGATAGAGGTTAGCCTGATAGACCGGATTCAGGATCGTTATGGCCGCACCCTGATGCGCCATGATGGACGCGATTGTTCGGCCTGTGCGGTGCGCGAAGGCTGGCAAGGACAGAAGATACCAGAGCTGGCGATATCAGGCGAGCAGCTTACCTCGCCTGCTTCTGCCTATCAGATGGTGTCCATGCTGGAAGGGGTTATCACACGCGGAACGGGCCGGCGTATCGCCGATAGCGGACTGGTACTGGCAGGCAAAACCGGTACAACAAATGATAATACAAATGCCATGTTTATCGGTTTTTCCCCGGATCTGGTGGTGGGGGTATATGTTGGCTATGACATTCCGCGCCCCTTGGGTAAATCAGAGACAGGCTCTACCGCTGCTGTACCTATTTTTAAGGATTTTATGATAGATGCGCTGGCCAATGCCCCGGCAATTCCGTTTCGCCGGCCAGGCGGAATAAGCCTTGTGCCTGTCCATGCCGAGACCGGCGAGCGGGTGCGCCATGATGATAAAATGGCTGTATTGGAAGCGTTCAAGCCGGGGCAACGCCCCAAATCCGGCATATTGATCGATTTACCGGATGCCAGCCCGGCTTCTGGTGTTGACGCACCGGCCTTGTATTGATACCCCCTATGCCAGAATAGTTTTTTTTCTCTTTTTTGATGATGTATCAGGATAATTTTTATGCAGACGGAATCGCAGCCCGATATTGATATTATTCAATCCGCTATAGAGCTGCTGCGCCGGCATATTGACTGGGATAAAGCCCTGCAACGCCAGAGCGATTTGGACGCCCATATTGCCCGGGCAGATTTTTGGGATGATCAGGCAGAAGCNCAGAAAATCATGCGCGAGAAAAACCATCTGGATCAGCAAATAGACGCTATCAGGATGCTGGAAAATGGCCTTGGCGAACATACCGAATTAATGGAGCTGGCGGAGGAAGAAAATGATGCAGAGATGATCGCCGAAGCGGTCACTGCTTTGCAAAAGCTGGCTGAAATCGCTGGAAAAAAACAGCTGGAATCGCTCCTCTCCGGCGAGGCAGATAGCAATAATTGCTTTATTGAAATCCACCCGGGTGCCGGCGGTACAGAAGCTCAGGATTGGGCATCCATGTTGCTGCGTATGTATTCCAGATGGGCAGAAAGCCGTGGCTTTAAGCTGGAAACTATCGAGGAAAGTGACGGCGAGGAAGCCGGGATTAAATCTGCGACCTTGCGGGTTAGCGGGGTCAATGCCTATGGCTGGATGAAAACAGAATCAGGTGTGCATCGCCTGGTGCGTATATCGCCCTATGACAGCTCGGCCAGGCGGCATACCAGCTTTGCCTCTGTCTGGATTTATCCGGAAGTGGATGACAATATCGATATCACGGTCGAGGAAAAGGATTTGCGGGTGGATACCTATCGTTCTTCCGGGGCAGGTGGCCAGCATGTTAACACTACCGATTCTGCTATCCGTATCACCCATTTGCCGACCAATATTGTGGTGCAATGCCAGTCAGACAGAAGCCAGCATCGCAACCGGGCAACCGCGATGAATATGCTGAAAGCCCGTCTATATGAGCTGGAATTGCAAAAGCGCGAAGAAGCGGCATCAGATGGCAATGCCAGTAAATCTGAAATTGGCTGGGGCAGCCAAATCCGCTCTTATGTGCTGCACCCCTATCAGATGGTCAAGGATTTGCGCACCAATGTTGAAACCGGCAATTCACAGGCCGTTCTGGATGGCGATCTGGACGGGTTCATCGAGGCCAGCCTTGCGGCACGGGTCGGCTCTACGCGAAACTAGCCACGCGCTTTTCTGGTGTGTTTTTCTTTGGTGCGTTCTTCTTTGGTGCGTTCTTCTTTGGTGCGTTCTTCTTTGGCCTGCTCGGCGGCCAGCGGGCCATAAAAGGCAGAGGAAAAGCGTGCGGCTGTTCGCGCCGGGACATTAAAAGGCGGTTTCAGCGCACCATTAAAATAGTGGCGCACCAGATTTTGCCAGCTGGAAATAGGGTCGCGCCGCTCGCACCCGCAGACATAATCAAACCATCTTTTGCCCGTGCCGACATGGCCAATTTCATCCTGCATGATGATTTCCAGAATTTCAGCCGAGGCATCATCTTCTACCTCGCGCATCTTGTCTATCAGCTGCGGGGTGACATCCAGGCCGCGCGCTTCCAGAACCAATGGCGCAATGGCCAGACGCCCGGCCAGATCTGAGGCGGTTTTTACCGCCGCTTCCCACAAGCCATCATGGGCCGGCAACGCGCCATAAAAACTGCCCAGATTTTCCAGCCTGTGCTGTAATAGGGTGAAATGACGGCTCTCATCACTGGCAACCGACAGCCAGTCCTGTACAAAATCAAAAGGCAGGCCATATTTTGCATAGCGCACCGCGATATCCAGGGATAAATCTATCGCATTTAGCTCGATATGGGCGATGGCATGTAACAGGGCAATGCGCCCTGTCTTGCCCCTGCTGATGCGCCGCCTTGGCACAAAACGTGGCGCCAGCAATGCCGGTTTTTCCGGCCGGCCGGGTCGCAACCCGATATCAATCGGGGCGGCATGGTCATAAAGACCTTTTTTCAAATCATCATAGGCCTGTGTGGCCAGACGCGCTTTTTCCAGCGGGTCAGGGCAATTATAGGCTGCCAGAATAGCCGGGCTGATATCAGGCATATTTCAGCCCTTTTTCACCCGCCAGCCTGTACATGTTCCAGTACTTCTTCTGCATGGCCGGGTATTTTTACCTTTGGCCATATCCGCCCGATACGCCCATCCGCATTGATAATAAAGGTCGCCCGCTGAATGCCCATATATTTGCGCCCATACATTGATTTTTCGACCCAGACGCCAAACGCTTCACAGGCTGTGCCTTCGGTATCGGCACCCAATAGACAGGTTAGACCATATTTTTCCCGGAATTTAGCCTGTTTTTCTGTTGTATCCCTGGAAATGCCGATAACAAGCGTATTGGCCGCTTCAAATTCAGCCTGTAATGCTGAAAAGGCCATCGCTTCTTTGGTGCAGCCGGAAGTATCTGCTTTCGGGAAAAAGAAAATAATCACATTTTTGCCAAGATGTTCTGACAGAGTAAAATCACCCTGGTCGGTCATCAGGGAAAGGGCGGGGGCTGTTTGTCCGGTTTCAACCATAAAAATGTCTCCCAAGAGGCAAGTTATCCTTCATTGTTCTGCGACATAATATAGTATGGAATAAAAAAAAGACATATAGCACAGAACAGATTATTACAGTTAAGGGTATTTTTGGCATTTGTTTTTACCTGGCTGGCAGCGATAGGTGCGGCCAGACACAAGCAAGAGAAAAGCATAAGAAGTTAGGCATTCAACAAGATGGTTATCCGGCAGATATTCAGGCTTGCTATCCTGACACTTGTTATAGGTGTCGGGCTGTCCGGTGTTATGGCCGGCGGCATGGCGGCATGGCTGTACAGCAAGGGCGGGCTGGATGCGGTGCTGACCCGCTATCTGCAGGAAAAATTTTCTTCGGTAACTATCGGGGTCGGGGAAATTGACTGGCAGATAGATATGCAGCGCCAGGCGCTTGTCCTTTCCGGCAATCAGGTTCGGCTGATGACAGGCGAGCAAAGTTTAAATGTTCCCAATATTGATCTGGTTTTCACGCTTGCCTCTGTTGTCAAGCAGATGCCAAGTGCGATTGTTATTGATACAGACAGGCTGGAAGTTACTCATAGCGATATTGGCTGGCAATTTTCCGATGCCCTGCAATGGCAAGCAGATATTTCTGCAGATACCGGCCTGACAGGCCAGAATTTTCTGAACCGGATAGGCACAATTTGGCCAGATGGTTTGCAAGAGCTTCGGGTGCGCGCAGATGCCCTTGCCATTCGCGGGGATACCGAAAACTGGCAGGATTTAGAGTATTACAATCTGTTATTTGTTGCCGCACCGGAAGGCGGGGTATTTGCCAACGGCAATGTTTTTTTAACGGCTCATCTCTCGCAAATCGCCCAGCCAGCTGATGCAGAGGCTCAATTGCAATTCTCGGCTCAGGCCAATTTATTTTCCAAATGGATAGATTTCACCCTCACGCTGGACGATTTTGAAACCGCTGCCCTTGCCAGCCATTTTACCGCTTATACAGATGGACTTGCCATTCGCCCTGGCAGGGTATCGGCACAGCTGTCCGGGGCGCTGGATGAGGCAGGCTTGCAAATATTAAGCGGGTCTATGGGTACAGAAAACGGGCGTATTGAGCCAGGATATTTTTCTGAAGCTGGCGATGATTTTACCGCCCTTACAACAAAGCTGGATTACAGCGCGGCGGACAATTTCCTGAAAATTACCGATGCCCGGCTTGAACTGGCAGATGGAAAAAACTTTGAGCTGTCTGCGGTGATTAACGGCGTGCAAGACGATATATCCATGCTATCGGGGCAAGTAATAGCCGATGATATTGCCATGCGTGATATGCTGAAAAAATGGCCGGAAACACAAGCGCCTGTTTTACGAAAATGGCTTTCTGAACATAGCGCGGGCGGGCGGCTGCGTACCATTTCCCTGCAACTTTCCGGCGGGCTGAATTGGCCGGAAAAACAGCTGGATATCGCCTCTCTTGGCGTGTCGGGCGAGTTTGTGAATTTGCGGATATCCTATTCAGACAGCCAATATCAGACCATTGTCGGGACGCTGGGCGGCCAGTTTGAGATGGAGATAGGAACAGGCGGCCAGATTCAAAAGGCAACCGGNTCTATTGCCTTGCGAGATGGCTTCTCTCGCCTGTCAGGATTTGCCCCAACGGTGAAAATTCCGCGCCTGGATGCGGTGATACGCCATCAGCCAGAGGAAACCATCCTGCAAAATCTGTTTATTGATTTTGGCCAGCATGGCCAGCTTCTGGCCAATGGCAGGCGCATGACAGGCGAAGAAGGCCAGGCAGCAGAAATCAGCCTCGGCTTGCCGAAAATGGATATCGATTTTGCCCGTCATATCTGGCCTGATTTTTTCGCCGAAAAAGTAGGCGGCTGGATGGATCGCCATCTGGCAAAGGGGATTATCAGCGATGGCCAGCTGGAAATTGGGCTTGTCCAGCGTTCAGAAAAATGGGTTGCGCGCCAATTGCAGGGCAGTTTGCCTTTTACCCGGTTGAGCTATCGCTTGCATGACGGGCTGATGCCGGTAGAGCAGATTAGCGGGCAGATTGATTTTNTCGATAATCAGCTGCAAGGGCGTTTTGAGGCTGGACAGGCAAATAGCCTCGCCATAGAGCAGGCACAGGTTAGCTATGGCCCCTTGCTGGATTATCGCGGCGATAGGCAAATGATATTCAAAACCATCGCCTATGGGGATATTGGCGATATTCTGACCATTCTGGATCACCCCAAAATTAACCAGATAGACAAGCTGGGTTTGCGCCCGCTTACCCTTTCCGGCCAAAGCCGATTTACCCTTTTTCTTACCGGGATGACCCCGCAAGACAAGCCGATGAAAATAAGCGATATCCGGGTGGATGGAACCGTTTCCGATACCGATATTGACGGGCTGCCGCTTGACCGGCATTTACAAGATGGGGCGCTGGTAATATCGGTGGCAGATGGCGAGACCCAGATTTCCGGCTCTGGCCTTTTATCCGGCATTGAGAGCGATTTTAATTATCGCCGGCAGGCAGATAAAAACTTTGAACTGCAATTAAAGCTGGCCAATTCAGAATATATTCCGGCCTGGGTGTCTGAAAAGATAGGCTGGCCCTTATCCGGGGCAGCGGCTGCGCGTCTGAATGTTACTGGCCGTGCTGGCAGCAGCGATATTAAAGTGAATGTCCGCTCGGATGTCACTGATTTGGGCGTTCAGCATGACAGTTTTGAATGGGCAAAGCTGCAAGGGGAAAGCGGCTTTATGAATGCCCAGCTTGTCTTTAAAGAGGGCAGGCTGGCCACGATTGAAGCGATTGATATTGAAACAGGCAGCTTGCGGGCAAAAGGCCGAATAGCGATGGATGCACAGGGCAGACCCAGCTTTGGCGTGCTGGAAGATCTGGTGTTCCCCGGCACAGAGCTGGCGTCGGTATTGTTCGAGATTAATGCAGGAAAAAGCCTGTCTTTTACCGCAGAAGGCAAGACCTTGAATCTGCAACCCTTGCGCCGGGATAATAAAATAAAACAGGGGCTGGAAATCGCCTTTGATGTGAGCGCAGACAGGATTGTCATCGGCCCCAAGCTGAGCTTTTCCGGTGTCCTGAAAGGCCAGACCCGAACAGACGGGAATGGGGAAGCCAGCTTGCAAGGCGCGCTTTATGTGAAATCCAAACCCCTGATTAGCGAGGCCAGCTTGCAAGCACGTTTTGGCCCGGCAGGGGAATATCTAAAAGGGGTCGGGCTGATAGGCGGGGCAGAGGCCGAGCTGTCCTATATGCCAGATGACGCAGAGGCAGCAGAGCTGATTATTCTTACACAAAATGCTGGCCGGGTACTGTCGGGGCTGGGCGTAACAGATGCGGTGCGGCGCGGCCGGATGCAGATGCGTACCCAGTTTAGCGATGCCACTTTTGAGCGTTATTCCACAACTTTTGATGTGGATGATTTTGTGGTTGTTGAAGCCCCGACAGCGGTGCGTATGTTTTCTGTTTTGTCTCTGGCAGGTCTTTACGGGCTGGTTGAGGGGGAGGGGACAGCCTTTGCCAGGGGCCAGGCGATTATTCATTCGCAGGGTGAACTTCATAATCTGGAGCGGGTTCAGGCAGGCGGGTCGGCATTGGGCATCTCGCTGGTTGGTCAAGTTGATCGCCAGAAGCGCACCCTGGATGTAAGCGGTAATCTGGTACCTGTAAATTTGATTTCCAACATTATCAGCAAAGTGCCGATTGTCGCTGAAATTCTGACAGGGGTGGATAAAACAGGGTTATTTGCCACGCAATTTTCCATGCAAGGCAGCATTGATGAGCCGGANGTCGGGGTAAATGCGCTTGCCCTTGCCCCTGGCTTGTTACGGGANCTGTTTAGCCCGAACTGGCTGGGCGCAGAAAGCAAACGCATTTTTGGTTTGGGCGATACCGCACAATAGGCTGTTAGCCCGGGTTCTGGCGAAAAAAAGGGTCTGGCTAGTTTAGCTGTAAAATGGCCCGCCGCTTTTTGCCTGCCGCGATTTGTGCGCGCCCATCTGTATCAAAATCATCTGCGAGCAATAGCCTGTCTTCATCGCTGATGGCCTGATTATTCAGCCATGCACCGCCGCCGCGTATCAGCCGCCTTACCTCGCCTTTTGAGGCAGCAAGGCCGGATTGCACAAAGGCATCTATNACAGACAGGCTTGGCATATCTGCTTTATTAATATCCAATGAAGGCAACCCTTCTGCGATAACCCCTTGTGAAAAGCTTTGCCGGGCGGTTTGCTCTGCCTGGCGGGCGGCATCCGGGCCATGGCACAGGCTGGTCACTTCATTTGCCAGAATGATTTTTGCCTGATTAATTTCTGCCCCTTCCAGCGCTTCAAGTTTTGCAATTTCACTTTCTGGTAATTCGGTAAACAGGCGTAAAAACCGGCCGACATCCTGATCTTCGGTATTGCGCCAGAATTGCCAGAAATCAAAAACAGGCAAGCGATCTTCGTTCAGCCAAATCGCCCCGGCAGCNGTTTTGCCCATCTTCGCNCCTGAGGCGGTAGTGATAAGCGGGCTGGTCAGGCCATAAATTTCCTGTTGATCCACACGGCGGGTTAAATCCACACCGCTGACGATNTTGCCCCATTGATCCGAGCCGCCCATTTGCAGCGAACAGCCATAGCGGCGGCGCAATTCCAGAAAATCATAGGCCTGAAGGATNGCGTAATTAAATTCCAGGAAAGATAAATTCTGCTCTCNTTCCAGGCGCAGCTTTACCGATTCCATCCCCATCATGCGGTTGATAGAAAAATGACTGCCAAAATCGCGCAAAAAACGGATATAGGCNAGCTGGTCAAGCCATTCTGCATTATCGACCATCAGCGCGTCTGTCGGGCCATCGCCAAAGGTCAGATATTTTTCAAAAATCTTTTTAATACCTTGCTTGTTCTGTTCAATATCCTGATCAGACAATAATGGACGGGCTTCATCCTTGCCGGAAGGATCGCCCACTTTGGTAGTGCCGCCCCCCATCAGAACAATTGGCTTGTGGCCTGTGCGTTGCAACAGGCGCAGCATCATAATCTGGATAAGCGATCCGACATGCAGGCTGTTGGCGGTACAATCAAAGCCGATATAGGCAGANATAGGCTGCTGTTCTGCCAGCCTGTCCAGCCCGTCCAGATTGGTTGCCTGATGCATATAGCCACGGCTGATAAGGGTCTTTAAAAATTCAGATTTAGGCGGGGTTACGCTATCATCCATCTANTTTACTCTTTTAAATCACTGGGCATATTGCGGCCATCATTGGTACGATCCAGATAGCGCGAAACAGACTCCATCGCTTCGTCCAGATGGGTGCTAAAAAAATGATTNGCCCCATTAATCAGATCAATATCGATAATAACGCCTTTTTGTTTGGAAATTTTTTCTACCAGAGCCTGAACGCGCGTGGCAGGGACTTGTTCATTCTCGCTACCCTGTACAATCAGCCCGCTGGCAGGGCAGGGGGCAAGAAAGGTGAAATCATGGGTGGTTGCCGGCGGCGATAGCGAAATAAAGCCGGTAATTTCCGGCCGGCGCATCATTAATTGCATCCCAATCCATGAGCCAAAGGAAAAGCCGGCTATCCAGCAAACATTGGAAGAGGGGCATTCTGCTTGCAGCCAGTCCATTGCGGTTGCTGCATCGGCCAATTCGCCTTCACCTTGCTCGAAACTGCCTTGCGAGCGACCCACGCCGCGGAAATTAAACCGCATCACCGAATAACCACGTGCCTGGAACAGCTTGTAGGTCGAAAAGGTTACACGGTTATTCATCGTGCCATTTTTATGCGGCTCGGGATGCAGAACCAGCGCGGTAGGGGCATCGCTTGTTGCCCCTGGCATATACCGGCATTCCAGACGGCCGGCAGGGCCGTTTATGATCACTTCAGGCATTTTGGATATTTATCTCCCTTGTGGAAACGCAATTATGGCTTATATCTTAAACATCAAGCTATTCCAAGCCTGTTATGTATGCTTGAGCCAAAGCCATTGAAAGACTGCCTGATTTTTTGGTATCATGCAGGGGAAAGCCATAAGGAATATGCCATGCTTGAAAAGCTCAGAGCAGATCTGGATGCCATTATTGAACGCGATCCGGCGGCCGGTCACAAGCTGGCGGCGATATTTTTATATCCAAGTTTTCATGTCATGGTTGCCCATCGCCTTGCCCATCCNTTATGGCGTATGGGTCTGCGGTTTATTCCGCGCTTTATCATGCAGCTGGCCAGATGGTTTACCGGCATTGAAATACACCCGGCTGCCCGGATAGGGGCAGGCTTTTTTGCTGATCACGGGATGGGGGTTGTTATTGGTGAGACGGCCATTTTAGGCAAAAATGTTACCCTCTATCATGATGTTACACTTGGCGGNGTGATGCCAGCGGTAGATTCGCACGCCCAGAAAACCGTCAAACGCCACCCCACCATCGAGGATGATGTTATCATCGGGGCAGGGGCGCAGATATTAGGCCCTGTCACAGTGGGAAAATGTGCGCGTATTGGCGGCAATTCCGTGGTGACCAGAGATGTGCCGCAAGGCCAGACAGTCGTCGGTATTCCGGCCAAAACCATCAAACAAAACAGCCGGGATGCCCAGTTTGAGGCTTATGGTGTGAATAATCTGCCAGCAGAAGACGCACAAAGCCGCACAGTNGCCGCCCTGTTTGCCGAGCTNGAAACCTTGCGGTTACGGCTGAATGCGCTGTCCGGCGGCGAGGCAGAGGTTAACGCCCCCGCCACCAGCGAGGAGCTGGCAGATCAAGGCAAACAGGATACCGCCTCTAAATAGCTGTTATCAATAGAGCGATGAGAGAGAAGATAACCGGTATGATGCCTGTCTATCTGGATTATAATGCGACCGCACCTTTGCACCCGCAAGCAGCAGCGGCAATGGCGGAACTGGCCGATATCCCGGCCAACCCTTCGTCTATTCATCATTTTGGCCGGATGGCACGCGCCAGGCTGGATACGGCCAGAGCCCGGCTGGCAGCGGCACTGAATATATCGGTACATGATATTATTTTCACCAGTGGCGGGACCGAAGCCAATAATCTGGTTTTGGGCAATTTTCGCCATATTATTACCAGCGCGATAGAGCATGATGCCATTCTGGCTGCCTGTCCGAACGCGCAAATCGTTCCGGTAGATGGTCAAGGCCAGCTACGCATGGACAGGCTGGAAGAGAGGCTNGCCGCATTGGAAGAAGCTGATAAGCCCGATATTCTGGTTTCCATCATGGCAGCCAATAACGAGACAGGCACGCTTCAGCCGATAGCAGAAATCGCAGCCCTTTGCCGTACATATCAGGTGGCGTGCCATTCGGATATGATACAATATCTGGGCAAGCAGGCGAACGATCTGGCCGCACTTGATCTGGATTTTGCCAGTTTTTCTGCCCATAAAATTGGCGGGCCATCGGGGGTGGGCGCGCTTTATTGCCGGCCAGGCAAACAGCTGCAAAGCCTGTTGCGTGGCGGCGGTCAGGAACAGGGCAGGCGAGCGGGCACAGAAAATCTGCCTGGCATTGCGGGCTTTGGTGCAGCGATTGCGGCCTGTGATAGTGACAGCCTGGCCGCACAGGCTATCTGGCGCGATAAGGCAGAAAAAAATATCATCGCCGCTTGCCCGGAAATAGAGGTGATGGGCGGCAATGTACCGCGTCTTGCCAATACATCTGCTTTATATTTGCCTGGCCTGTCTGCGCAAAAAGCGGTGATGATGCTGGATTTGGCAGGTTTTTGTGTGAGCGCCGGGGCAGCCTGTTCTTCTGGCAAGGTCAGGGACAGCCATGTGATTGCGGCGATGGGGCGCGGGGATGCCGCCAGCCAGGTGATCAGAATATCGGGGGGCTGGCAAAGCACCGAAGCTGACTGGACAGGGGTTGCGAAGGCGGTCATTGAGATATATAAGCGCAACACATAAAAAACCGTAAACCGCCTTTAAAAAAATCAAGGGCGACTAGCCATAAGAAGAGAAGCGAATGCCAACAATCAATTTCATAAAGCCGGGGGGTTCTGCCCATGCGGTAAGCGTTGATGAGGGGACAACCCTGATGGAAGCCGGGCGCGATAATAATATGGGCATAGAAGGTACCTGCGGGGGCAGCCTGTCCTGTGCAACCTGTCATGTCATTTTCAGTGATGAGGATTATGCAAAAGTTGGCGCGCCATCTGATGATGAAATGGATATGCTGGATCTGGCGTTCGGGGTAACACCTACCTCGCGGCTGGGCTGTCAGATAAGGATGAGCGATGCGCTGGACGGGCTGACAGTTCAGGTACCGGACGATCTGTAAAAGAGACGATCTGTAAAA
>JGI26088J50261_1001155_pt1 | contig 14657 bp, 16 predicted proteins | sample SaaInl1SG_22_DNA_FD_50261 | JGI IMG/M metagenome (IMG submission 50261)
CTGATGGAACGCTTTTACGATCCGACCAGTGGTGTGATCAAGGTGTTTGGACACGATTCGCCTTCACTACCCCGAGAAACCCTTCGCGGCTACTTCGGCTATGTCGAGCAGGATGCCCCTGTTCTTGCGGGAACCATTCGAGACAACCTGTTGATTGGTTCGCCCGGGGCGAGTGACGACCAGCTCACCGCCGTTCTCGATGAAGTCAACCTTCACGACATTCTTTCCCGAGACCCTCAAGGGCTTGATGCCCAGGTGGGCGAGGGGGGAGTTCTGCTCTCCGGTGGTGAAAGGCAACGCATGGCCATCGCCAGAGCGTTGCTCCAGGCACCGGCCATCTTGTTGCTCGATGAATCCACCTCCTCGCTCGACGGGCCCAACGAACTGCTGATGAAGCACGCCATCGACAAGGTGTCCAGGGAGCGAACAGTCATCGTGATCGCCCACCGCCTAGCCACGGTGGTGGATAGCGATCAGATCATTGTGCTCTCCGGCGGAAAGATTGACGCCATCGGCACGCACGACGAATTGCTCACGAGCTCGAGCCTCTACAAAAACCTGGCGGAACACCAGCTTCTGGTGTGACCTACTCCGGCTTGGCTGCAGGCCCTACCAGCGCCAGGCGGGCCTTGTTGAAGCCTCGACGCCACGCGTAGCGAACGAAAAGCCCAAAGAAATCCAGAGCGGTTAGCTGGAAACGACCCTGGAGGATGCGTTTTCGATAAAGCTTCTCGCTGGCTTGTGACACGAACCCCTTGTATTGGTCATGGCCTCCGGCCATGAAAGATCCATGTCCGTGGTGATACACCGTGCCTTCGCGATAAAAGGAGCCGCGGTAGCCATTGAAAGCGGGGGTGTGCTCTAGCAGGGTGACGGCCCGTCCGGCTTCCTGGAGCTGTGCGCCTACTCGCCGGCCGGTATCCGGGGCGCCTTTGCGCTGGGCTCGGTCCAAAAAACCCTCGGAAAAATTCACGATGTCGCGGTCAGCAACGGGAAAAACCATGAAACACGGGTGTGTGTTGCGCTTGCTCCCGGGCGTCAAAGCCAAAGCGATATCGGGGATCTTCTCCAACCACTTATCGCTGGTAGGGAACGCGTCAGAATCCATCACGATGATGTGGGACGTCTGAAAGGTGGTCTCGTGCACCGCGCGGTCAAGCGCATAAGGATGATCGTGCCCTTCAACCGCGATTTGCTCGGCATTCGGCTCGAAAGTCAGCACGTCACGAACCAACGGAAGCTGGGCCAGCTCTGCTGAGCGCTCACGAGACTGGTCCACAATGACCGCTTCTGTCACACGGGATCCGCCAAAACGCTGCACCGTCTCCAGTAGGTGCTCAATCCAGAAGAGGTCGCCGTAGTGGCAGGAAACCAGCGTGTAAGTGGGCTCCGTCTCAGTCGGCATAGGTCACTCCGGCAGCCGACATTTCTGCCAGCGCCGCTTCGCGCGTTTCTGTTGACACGGCAGCAACCAGGTCGAGGAGGATGCGAACCTCAACACCGGCTTTCCTGGCGTCTAAAGCACTTGCCCGCACACAGTGGTCAGTCGCCAGGCCCACCACATCTACCTCGCTCACTGCATGGGAGGTGAGAATGTCTTCCACGCTCTGGCCATCATCCGTTGCCCCTTCGAACATCGAATAGCTGGGGACACCCTGCCCCTTCTTCACATGGAAATTGATCGGACCAAGATTGAGCAGTGGCTGATAGTCAGCCCCCTCCGAACCTGCCACGCAGTGAACAGGCCAGGTGGACACAAAATTAGGCGCGGTGCCCTCCGGGGCGAAGTGGCCGCCGTTGTCGGAATCCGCATCATGCCAATCCCGCGAAGCGATGATCACCGCGTAGTCGTCAGCGTGCTTCTCCAAGTGCTCGGTGATGCCTGCAGCGACAGCTCGGCCCCCCTCGACCCCGAGGGCGCCACCCTCACAGAAATCGTTTTGAACATCAACAATCAGCAAGCCGCGCATAGTGGGGTCATCTCCTCGTCCGTCCTAAAAGTCTGCCAGGTTCGAGCCGCACGCAAAGACTCCGGTAACCAATGACTCGAGCGCGCCGCGCGCCGCGTCATCAACATTGCCGGTGGCAAAGAACGCAAAGACAAGGTTGGCGGCGTCTTCACTNTGGAGAAAACCTGCGAGTGAGCGGGTGCCAGAAATACTGCCTGTTTTGGCAGAAACCTGACCAGCCGCAACGCTGTTGTCCCCCACAAAACGGTCGTCAAGAGAGCCATCGATGCCTGCAAGAGGCAATGCCNGCCGCAGGTCCCCCAGAGGTCCTTGGCTTTGGAAAATAGCTACCAAAAGAGACCCGACGTATTCCGGTGTCACCTGATTGAGCGCCGACAATCCCGACCCATCACGGATGGTCACACCCTCAGAATCCAGGCCGTAGTCCTGGAGCGCAAGAGCCATGGCCTCGTTGATACTGGCCGACGACCCGTCGAATCCCAGCTCAAGAGATATGTGGCGGGCGAGCACTTCCGCCAACGTGTTGTCGCTTTCTTTGAGCAGGTATTCCACCCACACGGATACGGGGGCGGACTCAACAGAGCCCACAACCTCCGCGTCTTCATCACGGGCAGCGAAGCTAACCGAGACCTGCCGAGCAGAATTACCGGCGGCCTTCAACTCGGCGACGAAAGCATTCGCGGCGCGCAGAGAGGGGTTGTTGCCCCGCGGGCTCATTGCTACGGCAGCATTTGCCCGGTCACCATCGATTTGAAGTGGGTGNACCCTCGAGAGATAACCGTTTGATCGAGCACTCGTGGCCCACGAGTCATCCCAACTATCGTTCTGGTCCCACACGGTGGTNTCNACCACGACTTCGGAAATACTCGGCGCTTCGCCCTCGCTTGCCGCGGTGAGGGTCTCCATAGTTTGGNGAGCAAGCGCCTCGAGTGANGCACCGTCGCGATACACGCTCTGCGAAGAATCAGCTTCCTGGCTCAAGGTGGGGTCTCCCCCCGCCACAAGGAAGATTTGGGAGGGGTCACTTCCTTGACGTACTTCCGTCCTGAAGGTGCGATCCGGTCCCAAAACGGTCACTGCCGCAGCCGCGGTGATGACTTTGAGCACGCTGGCGGGAGCCACGAGTTCCTGACCCCCCTGGTCAAGAACAACTTCCCCACTCCAAGGGTCGACAACAACTCCCGTTAGGGTTCCTAGTCGAGGGTCAAGGGTGAGGTCCCCCAGTGAACAGGTAGGAAGTCGGGTTGCTGCGACCGGGGTAGCGGGGGTGGGGCGCGCTTCGTCAAGTTGAGACTCGATCACCACCGGCATGTCCGGCTCGATACTGACCCCACCGGCCTGGCCGGCCTGGAAACCAAGAAATCCGATGCCGCCGAGTGACGCGCACGCCACCGCTCCCCCCACCACAAGCGCGATGATCCGCACTGCGCGGTTCTTCCGCGGGGCTGGCGCACTCTCCTGAGAAACAGCCATCAGTCAGTGCGCCCTAGCTTCTTCTAAGTCCCCCACGATCGCTCGAGCCCATCGAGCCACATCGTTCGCGGCGACTTCCTGGCGAAGCGCCGCCATGCGACGTGCCGCGTCTTCAGAGCCCAAGTTCAACGAAGCCTCAAACGCTTCCACGATTTCTGCCTGATGGAAGGGGTCCACTAACAGGGCCTCACTCATCGTTTCTGCTGCACCCGCTTCGGTGCTGAGCACTAAAACGCCAGAGTCATCGGATCGGCAGGCAACAAACTCTTTAGCAACAAGATTCATTCCATCGGCCAGAGAGGTCACCACCATGACGTCGGCTGCGACAAATAGGGCAAGCATGTCCTCCCGCGGAAGGTTTTCGCGAAGATACACAATGGCTCCNCGTTCCTGCCCGCTGGGATACGTCGCGTTAACGCGAGTGACAATTTCATCAATCTCTGCGCTGAGCGCCTGNTACTGCTCGACACTTTCGCGACTGGGGCTTCCTGCTTGAACAAANACGGTGTCCTTNGCGNAGGCCGCTCCAGACGCAAGAAGCTCCTCGAAAGCTTTCAACCGCTCAGGAATACCCTTCGTGTAATCCAGCCGGTCGACGCCGAGGAAGACGTGGGTGGGATGCCCCCATTCCGCACGAAGGTCCCTCGCACGCGCCTGAACCTTAGGTGACTGCGCGGCGCGAGAAACGCCGGCGCTGTCAATAGAAATGGGATAAGCGGCGATGTGTACTCTGCGGTTGCCCGGAGCGTGAACCCCGAGCGACGCTATGTTTTCCTGAAAAGCTTCCACGTCACGTTGGCGCTGAAAACCCACGATGTCAGCCCCCAGAAGTCCTTCCAGCACCAATGCTCGCTGCTCTAGGGCTGCCATGGTGTCCGGGTGAGGGAAAGGAATGTGGTGAAAGTACCCAATGGTGAGGTCAGGTCTCCGCTCGCGAAGCAGCGCGGGCACCAACATCAAGTGATAGTCCTGCACAAACTATGGCGCCCTCTGGGGAAACGTTGGCCACACGCTCTGCGAAGGCTTCGTTAGCCCTCTCGTAGGAGTCCCACCACGACGCCGAAAACCGCGCCGGCACCCCCACATTGTGAAAGAGCGGCCATAGCGTGGAATTACTCAACCCCTCGTAATGGCCTTCAATCAACTCGGCAGTGAGCGACACCGGCTCAATACGAAACCCCTCGACGTCGAGGGGTTCCTCGCTCCCATCAGCAGTTCCATCCCAGCCCACCCACGTCGCGCCCTTGCCCGCCAAAGCAGGTCCGAGGGCTGCGACCAGGCCCCCCGGCGACAAAGACGCCACCTTCTGCCCGTTTGCCGCGAGTTGATAGGCAATCGGTAAACGGTTGGAGACCACCACCAGTTGAGGATGCGCGGTATCAACGGTCGGGGGCACGTCTGCGAGATTATCAGCACCACCATTGCCTGGCCCTAGACGGCCCGCACGACCGCGCTTAGAGTGGTCGCATGCGTCAATTTCTGTTCAGCAGTGCGATCNTGAGCTCTATTGCCACCGGGGTCGGACTGTTGCGGAAAACCCTTCGCGGCCCGATGACCTGGCAGACCGGTTTGTTGTGGTTGAGCTGGGTCATTTCCCTGGTGTTAGCGATCGCGTCCGTGATCGAGCGGAAGAACACCTCAAGCGGTCGTGGGGCCGGCTACGGGACTTGAACCCGTAACCTTCCGATTACAAGTCGGATGCGCTACCAATTGCGCCAAGCCGGCATCACTTGCGTCAGCAAGCACTCCAGGGTATCGAACGACGGAGCTATTCGCTCTCTTCCAGTGATGCCACAAAGCTTTGCAGGTCACCGTGTACCTGGGGTTGGAACTCTTTTCCATTCACCAGGACGGAGGGTGTTCCCTTGACCAGCGCGATCTCACTGTTCTTCACCGGGACAGGCCCCGTGCTCATCGCGCGGGCTGTTGCCTGCCCGACCCAGTTGGAGAAGGTCTCATCCTCGATACAGGTGCTGAGTCTTTCGAGATCCTGAACACCACTGGCTCCGGCTATATCGACCATTTGCTGGTCGGTCAGTTCGTAGCGCTCGGGCGCAACAGGCTGGTTCTCAAACATCAATGTGTTGAAGTCAAAGAAGGAATCAGGATCTTGGTCGGCCACGCAGGCGCCCGCATTGGCTGCGCGAGTAGCGAAGCGAGTGCCCGCAGTCTGGGCATCACGGAAGGAAAGCAGGTGGTATTCCACTGTCGCTGTACCGTTCTCCAGCCAGGTGCGCAAAATGGGCGCATACGCTGCCTCAAACTGAGCACACGCCGGGCAGAATAGTCCAGGAAAATGCTGATGGCGGGAACGCCATCAGCATTGAGCTCGGAGGGAACCGGCAGCTCATCGGGCAAAAGGGCGGGGGTCTGGATTCCCTGAACACCAGCGCCAATCTTGATGCCATCGCTTTGCATGTTGGCAGGACCGGGGCCTGGGGGTCGGAGTGAGGAAATGATGAGCACAGTCACAACAGAGATGACACCGAGGACACCGACAGCCCAACCCACTTGAGCAAGGACCTTGTTGCGCTTGGCACGCTTGCTCTGCTCTTCTCGCATAGCCCGCGCTTTTTCACGGGCCTCTTGGCGCTTTTCGTTTTTGGTGGGCCGATTATCCGGTGCGTTCATATTCGTCTTTCCTCAGGAACCCTCTAGTCAGTGATGACGCCAAACATGTTGGCAGAAGCTTTCTCGGATGTCCCTTAGAGCGCATCCGGAAACATAACCCTATCCCGCGAGGCTGAGCGGCGGGAGTGCCCTGCGAAAACCTCGGCGGCGATGGCATACTGGGAAGGTGCCATCCCAACGTAGGGATGGTGCATTCCATTCACTACGGATCGTCCGGCACGTACCTGCCGGTGAAGGAGTAAGACAATGGCGTCAGTGACGTTTGACAAAGCAAGTCGCATTTATCCAGGAACTACCACCCCAGCGGTGGATGCCCTCGATCTGAGCATCGATGATGGCGAGTTCCTCGTCCTGGTCGGGCCCTCCGGTTGCGGAAAGTCCACCTCGCTTCGCATGTTGGCGGGCCTAGAGGACATCAACGACGGTCGCATCTTGATTGGCGATCGCGATGTCACTGATGTGGCGCCCAAAGACCGCGACATTGCGATGGTGTTCCAAAACTACGCTCTCTACCCCCACATGACGGTGGCAGAGAACATGGGATTCGCTCTGAAGATTGCCGGTGTCAGCAAAGAGGACCGCGCCACTCGCGTGCAAGAAGCAGCCAAGCTGCTCGACCTCGAGCCTTACCTCGACCGCAAACCCAAGGCACTTTCAGGAGGCCAACGCCAGCGTGTTGCCATGGGACGAGCCATCGTTCGTGAACCACAGGTCTTCCTCATGGATGAACCACTCTCGAACTTGGATGCCAAGCTCCGGGTCCAGACAAGAACCCAAATTGCGTCCCTTCAGCGCCGCCTGGGCGTCACCACTGTCTATGTGACACACGACCAGACAGAAGCCCTCACCATGGGCGATCGCATTGCTGTTCTCAAAGACGGCGTGCTGCAGCAGGTCGGAACCCCGCGCGATCTTTACGAATCGCCGGCTAACGCCTTCGTCGCAGGATTCATCGGGTCTCCCGCCATGAACCTCTTTGAAGCGGACATTGTCGAGGGCGGGGTCCAATTCGGAACAGCAACCGTCAAGGTCGACCGCGACACTCTCTCGAGAGCCACCGGCAACCGGGTCACCGTGGGTATCCGCCCCGAGGATCTCACCGTCTCCGCAACCGGCAAAGGCCTCCAAGCCAGCGTCGACCTTGTGGAAGAGCTGGGGGCAGATGGCTACCTCTATGGCAACACAGAGGTCGAGGGACACACCATCGAAATGGTCGTGCGCGTAGATGGGCGAGACCACCCGGTCGCAGGGGACAAGATTTCTTTGCTTCCGGTGGAGCACCACATGCACGTGTTCGACACGGCCACCGGTGTTCGCCTCACCAAAGAAGCCATTTCGGCAACCTCTTAGAAATCATCGTGACCTCGGGGCCCAGGCACTCTGCCCGGGCCCCGCAGTCATGACCGAAGGGCACCACCGTGGGTCAGTCGCTTTCCATCACCGCTTCTGTCGGAAGTGCGGAGCTCTTAGAGCTGCCGTGGCACCTTCCGTTGGAAGAATGGCCCGACGAAAACGTGGCGGCACTTCCCAAGGGAATTTCCCGCCACATCGTGCGATTCATTCATCTCGGGCCGCACATCGTGGCCATCAAAGAAACCACCGAACCGCTGGCTGTCCGCGAATACGACATGTTGAAGAAGTTGGACCGTCTTGATGTGCCGTGTGTGGAACCCGTGGCAATTGTTTCGGGCCGAACCGGCACGGACGGCGAGGCGCTGCCGACAGCGCTGGTGACACGGCATCTTCGGTTCTCTCTGCCCTACCGGGCGCTGTATTCCCAAACCCTTCGCCCCGACACCGCTCGCCGCCTCGCAGATGCGCTGGCCGCCCTGTTAGTTCGTCTGCATATCGTGGGGTTCTTTTGGGGGGATGTGTCGCTTTCGAACACCCTCTTTCGACGGGACGCGGGAGCTTTTGCNGCNTACNTGGTGGACGCTGAAACAGGTGAGCTNATGCCCGGGTCACTCTCGGATGGCCAGAGGGAGAACGATCTCGAGATTGCGCGGGTCAACGTTGCGGGCGAACTGCTGGATTTGCAGGCAGGCGGAATGCTCGATGAGGATATCGACCCGCTGGAAATCTCTGAGTCAATCCTTTTGGCGTACCGCTCCCTGTGGAATGAGCTCACCGGGTGGGAAAGCTTCGACCAGTCCGAGCGATGGCGGATTGCCCACCGCGTTCAACGCCTCAACGACCTGGGTTTCGATATCGAAAATCTGACTATTTCGACCGATGAAACAGGCTCACAGCTCAATATCCAGCCCAAAGTTGTGGACGCCGGACACCACACCCGGCGGCTTCTGCGCCTGACGGGGATTGATGCGGGTGAAAACCAGGCACGACGCCTGCTGAATGACCTGGACTCGTTTCGCGCCTATCACTACCCCGACGGGGAAGTCGACGAAGAGGTTGTCGCTCACGAATGGCTGTCTCAGGTTTATGACCGCGTGATCAAGGCCATTCCCAAAGACCTCCGGGGGAAGTTGGAGCCAGCGGAAATGTTCCACCAGTGGTTAGCTCACCGCGGAGCACGCTCTCGGGAGGAAGATCGAGACATCAGCTTCAGTGAAAGTGTGGAGTCCTACATCGAAACAGTCCTCGCACACCGGCGAGACGAAGCAATGGTGACGGGCCCCCCGACATCAGCAATCACCATGCCCAATCCCACGGTGGACGTGAACTGGCAGGAGAGAATCTAAGCCTTGCGGGCCAAATATCGCGCCCGGGCTACCTCGTAGAGCACAACGCTCGCGGCAATACCGGCGTTGAGGGATTCGGTGCGGGCCGAAATAGGGATGCCCAGAACCTGGTCGCACGTTTCTGAGACGAGACGCGAAAGTCCTTTGCCTTCGCTGCCCACAACCACAACAAGAGGCCCGTTAGCGATATCAGCACCCGGAACCACCTCATCAGCTTCGCCGTCGAGGCCGACCACAAAGTACCCGAGGTCTTTCAGCGCCTTCAGCGTTTGCGTCATATTGGATGCCATGGCCACGGGGGTTCGTGCAATGGCCCCCGCCGAAGTTTTCCAAGAGGTCGCATTGACACCAGCGGAGCGACGCTGCGGAACAATTACCCCGGATCCTCCAAAAGCAGCAACCGAGCGGACAATCGCCCCAAGATTGCGGGGATCCATCACGCCGTCCAGGGCAACCAGCACAGGCTTTGTCCCCTGAGACAGCGCCTTTTCTGCCATTTCAATGGGGTGCGGGTAGCTATAGGGCGGAACGGTCAGGGCAATTCCCTGGTGAACGGTGTCCGGACCGGTCACCCGGTCAAGTTCAGGCCGCGGAACCTCGAGTAATGGAATTCCTCTCCGGTTTGCCAGAGTGAGGGCCTCACGGACACGATCATCCATGTCGATTCGGGTGGCCAACGTCAGCGACACTGCGGGAATCTTTGCGCGAAGAGCCTCCAGCACCGCATTACGACCGGTCACCATCTCCGCGTCTTTTGCTGCTGGACCGGAAGAGCGTCGTGTGGGAGCGGGTTTGCCGCCCTTGCGAGCCCGTGCATTCTCTAGGCGCTCTTGCGCCGCCTTCTTTTTCCCAGCGGGATGCCACGCTCGGTCTTCTGCCTTCGGGGTTGGCCCGCGGCCCTCCAGAGCTTTTCGCCCGTGACCACCAGTTCCCACGGTGGCCGGCTTCTTCGCCTTACGGGGCGTGGGGTGTCCTTTTTTAGCCACGAATACTCCAGGTGCTCTCGTTGGGACCGTCATGAATATCAATCCCCGCCGAATCCAGTGCACTCCGCAGTGCGTCCGCAACATCAAAGCGGCCTTCGTTTTTGGCCTCTTGGCGTGCTGCCAATATCTTCGTCACCACGGCCTCCATCACACTGTCCTTGTTGCTCCCAGTTTCCCAGCGAGAGTCCAGTGGATCCATGCCCAGTATGGCCATCATTGCCCGAACCTGGGACGCTGCCGGAAGAAAGACGTCGCTTTTTCCGGAATCCGCAGCCTGGTTTCCCGCGCGGACGAGATCGTGGATAACGGCCAAAGCGCTGGGGATCCCTAGATCATCATCCATAGCTGTTTCAAAAGCGACAGGGAGCTCACCTGGCTCAACTTCGCCAAACTCTCGAGTAGCACGGGCCAGGAACCCCTCAATGCGACCGAGCGCTGCACCCGCCTCGGCGAGAAAGCCCTCGTGCAGATCTAATTCCGAACGGTAGTGGGCGNNNGCCAGNGCGTAACGCACAACCAGAGGCCGGGCTTGGTCCAGCAGCTCACTGGCGAGCACGCCGTTGCCGCGTGACTTTGACATCTTCTGTCCATTAGCCGTGACCAGGGCGTTATGCAGCCAATGGGAAGCGTAGGGATGCCCTGCGGCGCGGGCCTGTGCCAGCTCGTTTTCATGGTGGGGGAAGCGCAGGTCCATCCCTCCGCCGTGAATATCGAACTGTGAACCCAAATAGCGCGTGGCCATTGCTGTGCATTCAAGATGCCACCCCGGACGTCCCGCGCCCCAGGGCGCCGACCAGGACGCGGTCTCTGGCTCACCGGCTTTATGGCCTTTCCAGAGCGCAAAATCTTCGGGATTTTTCTTGCCCCCGGTGTCACCGCTGCCTTGTTGAAGGTCTTCGACCTTCTGGTGGGTGAGTTCCCCGTAATCAGACCACTGAGACACATCAAAATACACATCTCCCGAACCGTCGTCAGCCGAGTAGGCATGGCCCGAGGCTAGAAGGGTGGAAATCAGCTCGAGCATGTCGGGAATATGACCCGTCGCACGCGGTTGGGCACTGGGTCGCGCGATTCCCAGCGCATCCGCAGCGTCCTGAAAATCGGCCTGAACAGCTTCCGCTAGCTCCCACCACGGGGTTGTCGAATCGTGGCAGGCGTCCAAGATTTTGTCATCGATGTCGGTTACGTTGCGAATGAGGGTGACCGCGTATCCGCGGTAGGCAAACCATCGAGACCACAGGTCGTACACCAGGGCGCTGCGCAGGTGCCCCACATGAGGTGCTGACTGCACGGTCGGGCCGCAAACATAGATCGATACGGCGCCAGGAACCAGCGGCTCAAAAGCCCGAAGCTCCAGGCTCTGAGAATCGAACAGTTTCACCGGCACCGCCCCATGTTAGCGAGGATGAGGCTCAGCACCGAGGTGACAGACCCAAGCCTCTCAGGCCAGAGGGACGAGAACAACCGTGGCGGAAGCGGCAATACCCTCACCGCGGCCGGTGAAACCCAAGCCATCCGTTGTTGTGGCACCGAGCGTTACCGGGCTGCCCACCAAAGCGGAAAGGTGCGTCTGCGCTTCGTCTCGTCGCGGCCCAATTTTTGGGCGGTTCCCGATGACTTGAACAGCGACCGATGACACACGATAACCCGCTTGTGTGGCGATTTTCAGCGCCTCCTTGAGAAACACCTGGCTGGAAGCACCCGCAAATTCTGGCCGATCAGTGCCGAAGTGGTGGCCCAGATCACCCTGACCAGCAGCCTGCAAAATGGCATCAACGATGGCGTGCACCACGGCATCGCCATCACTGTGCCCGGATAAACCTTTCTCGCCCGGCCATTCCAAACCCGCCAGAATAAGGGGACTCTCATCATCAAACGCATGCACGTCCAGTGCTGATCCCACCCGAGGAACCGGCCTGTGACCGAGCAATGCCTCGGCTCGAGCAAGGTCCTCCGCGAAGGTGATTTTGAAGCCCTGCGGGTCGCCCGGCACGGAATCCACGATGTGACCGGCTTGTCGCATGATTTCTGCGTCGTCGGTGAACTCGCCGTTGACGGAATCATACGCAGCCTGAAGTGCCCCCGCGGGAAAACCTTGTGGCGTTTGAACACCTGCTAGCAGCTCTCGATCAATTCCACCCACGGTCTCCCTGGTGCCACTGACCTGCGTGACCACCGTGTCGACGACCGGAGTGGTCGGGATGACTGCCGCCGAGCCGGCCTTCAGGGCCGCAAGAACGCGATCGAATACGGCCAGCGGCATCAGCGGTCGAGCGGCATCGTGAATCAGCACGAAATCCGTGTCATCAGGCAGCGCGCTTACCCCGCGGCGAACCGACTCGGTGCGCGTGTCGCCACCGGTGACGACACGGAGGTTAGGACCCAAACCAGCGCCCATTGCCCGCGTGGGCTCTTCCCACCCAGCCGGAACGACGGCAACAACTGCGGGTGACGCTGCCCAACCGACAACTCGCTCCAGGGTGTGCTGCAGTAAAGAGCCCCCCGCGAGCGACACGAATGCTTTCGGCAGAGACGACCCCAAGCGTTGCCCGCTGCCAGCGGCAACGATGACGAGCGCGGTGTTCACACTCGCTCGCTTCGGGTCACTACTTAGGAAGCGAGAACTTCATCAAGGACGTCAGAAGCCTTCTCTTCATCAGTCTTCTTGGCAAGCGCAAGTTCAGAAATCAAAATCTGACGCGCCTTGGCGAGCATCCGCTTCTCTCCAGCGCTCAAACCGCGGTCCTGGTCACGGCGCCACAGGTCGCGAACGACCTCAGACACCTTGATCACGTCACCGGAGGCGAGCTTCTCGAGGTTTGCCTTGTACCGTCGCGACCAGTTTGTGGGCTCCTCGGTGAAGGGCGCACGAAGAACTTCGAAAACCTTGTCGAGACCCTCTTGACCGATGACGTCGCGCACACCGACCAGGTCAACGTTCTCCGCGGGGACCTCAATGGTCAGATCGCCCTGCTTCACATTCAGCTTCAGGTACATCTTTTTCTCGCCCCGGATGGTCCGGTTTTTCACTTCAGTGATGGTGGCCGCTCCGTGATGGGGGTAAACCACTGTTTCTCCAACTTCAAACAGCATTCGATGTGTCCTTTCGCAACCCCCCATTTTACCACAGCCCTTCGGGGCATTTTCCGGGGGTAAATGCCCCGAAAATCGCGTCTCAAGCGGAAGTGGGCTGCGCGGTATCTAGTAGACTGAGCCTGCAGTCTCCAACGACGCCCCGCCCATCAGCCCCCCGGAGGATAGTTCCGTGCAACGCGGTTTTTTCGCCCCTCTTGTTCTGTCCGCAGCTCTTGTTTTCGGGGTCTCGGGTTGCACTTTTTCCGCAGAAATTGCGACGCAGAAGGACTATGACCCCTCGGACGGTGTTGGCGTGACGCTCGGAGACATCGCGGTGCGAAATGTCATGTTGATCACGAACGAGGAGGGCCAAGCCAACCTCGTCATGTCGGTTGTCAATACCGGGGACATCGACGTCTCGCTTCAAGTCCAGTACGACGGAGAGGGCGAATCTGTCACTGAGTTTCTCGAGGTGCCAACACTGCCCGCCCTCACCCGATTTGGAGACGACCCGGCTGCGGGCGTCATTCTTGAGGGGTCGGACGTCATTGCCGGTTCCCTCGTTCCGGTGTATTTCCAGCACGGTGCCGTTCCCGGCGAACTCGTGCTTGTTCCGGTACTCGATGGCGAACTGCCCGAGTACGAACTCTTGGTGCCCTAAGCCTCGAAGCGGTAACCCAAACCCCTGACCGTCACAATCAGGGTTGGATCAGAGGGAGACACCTCCACTTTCGAGCGGAGTCTCTTAATGTGCACGTCCAACGTCTTGGTGTCGCCAAAATAGTCAGACCCCCACACGCGGTCAATAATTTGACCGCGTGTCAGCACTCTCCCCGCGTGAGACATTAATAACTCCAGTAGCTCAAACTCTTTGAGTGGCATCGCCACTGTTTCTCCTCGCACCACGAGCTGGTGACGCTCAGTGTCCAGCACAACACCGTGGAAAGAGAGAATTGAGCCTTCTGGTTCCGGATCACCCTCGCGACGCCTCAACACCGCCCGGATTCGCGCCAGTAATTCTCGCGAAGAATACGGTTTCGTCACATAATCGTCGGCACCGAGCTCTAGCCCCACGACAATATCGACCTCGGAGTCCTTGGCAGTCAACATGATGATCGGCAAGGTAGAGCGCGCGCGGACCTCGCGGCACACTTCCGTACCTGACAAACCAGGCAGCATGAGGTCGAGCAGCATGAGGTCCGGCGGGTTGGTCGTGCACACCTCGACAGCCTGGTGCCCGTCCTCCGCAATGGCGACCTCATATCCTTCCCGGCGCAACAAATACGCGAGAGGTTCACTGAGCGATTTTTCGTCCTCCACAACCAAAATGGTGGTCATCTCTGGCGCTCCTCAAACGGCAAGACAGTGTGCTCACCGGTAACGATGGGAATCTCGTCTGTTGCCACGTATTCAGCGGCGCGAGGCGCCGCTGTTTTCCGACCAGGCGTCCCGTGGTCCCCTCCGGTGGCAGGGTCCTCCAATGTTGCTTCTTCGGGTGCTCTCCTGAGACGAATGGTGAAAGTCGACCCTTTGCCCAATTGAGACCACACCCGAACCTCACCGTGGTGGTTATTGATCACGTGCTTCACAATTGCGAGCCCGAGGCCGGTCCCGCCGGTGTCGCGGGAGCGGGCGGGATCACTGCGATAAAAACGCTCGAAAATTCGCTCGAGGTCAGCTTCGGCAATGCCCTGACCCTGATCGGTCACAGATACTTCAACAACACTGCCTTTGATGCTGGTGCCGACACCCACACGGGAAGAGGGCTGAGAGTAGGTGATGGCGTTTCGAATCAGATTGTGAAGAGCACTCACGAGAGAGGG
>JGI26088J50261_1001156_pt1 | contig 14647 bp, 18 predicted proteins | sample SaaInl1SG_22_DNA_FD_50261 | JGI IMG/M metagenome (IMG submission 50261)
GAGGAAACGCGCGAGCTTGTCGGGCGCGACCACGGCCATCATTCGCTCTTGGCTCTCCGACATCAAGATCTCTTCGGCGGTGAGGGTTTCGTCGCGCAGCAGAACTTCGTCGAGGGAAATCTCCATGCCGGAGCCGCCATTTGCGGCCAGTTCTGAGGTGGCACAGCTAATGCCCGCGGCTCCGAGATCCTGAATGCCTTCCACGACATTTTCGGCGAAAAGCTCGAGGCAGCACTCGATGAGCACCTTTTCGGCAAACGGGTCGCCGACTTGAACGGCCGGGCGTTTCGTGGGTCCCCCCTCGTCGAAGGTTTCACTTGCGAGGATCGAGGCTCCACCAATTCCGTCGCCACCCGTGCGGGCTCCAAAGAGCACCACCGCATTGCCCGCTCCCTTAGCGCTAGCCAAATGGAGATCTTCATGGCGGAGAACACCGACGGCAAGGGCATTTACGAGCGGGTTTTGTTGATAGATCGGATCAAACCAGGTCTCACCGCCAATGTTGGGTAGGCCTAGGCAGTTCCCGTAAAAGCTGATGCCGCTGACCACACCGGGAGCTACGCGCGCGGTATCGGGGTGGTGCAGGTCTCCGAAGCGAAGTGCGTCCATCACAGCAACCGGCCGCGCGCCCATGGAGATGATGTCTCGAACAATGCCGCCCACGCCGGTGGCGGCGCCTTGGAAGGGCTCGATAAAGCTGGGGTGGTTGTGGCTTTCGACTTTGAAGGTGACCGCCCAGCCCTCGCCGACGTCCACGACGCCGGCGTTTTCTCCCATACCCACGAGGAGATCGCGGGTCATTTCGGGCGTGACCTTCTGCCCGAATTGGCGCAAGTGCTTTTTGGAGGACTTGTAGGAGCAGTGTTCACTCCACATCACCGAATACATCGCTAGTTCACCAGAGGTAGGCCGGCGACCAAGAATGTCCTTGATCAGCGCGTACTCGCTCTCGGTTAGCCCCAGAGCCGCGAAAGGTTGCTCCTTCTCGGGACTTGCTAGAGCTTCGCTGATGCTGTCGACGCTCATTCGCCACCCCACTCTGTGGGAGGGCCAACGCTGAGAAGCAGGGTGATGGTTGCCGCCATCCCCACGACGATGAGGATGAAGAACCAGGCTGGGTGCCCCACCCANAACCGAACAAGGCGNTCCAGGAATCCCGCGGGAGCGGGATCGGTNGTCGCNGTGGTGCGCCAGGCTCCCTCTAGTTTGTTTTTTCGAATCAGCCAACGGTCAAAAGGCAGCGTGGCGAACGGAATGACAGCCATCACGACGGCCAACACGGTGGGCCCGAAGCCCCAGCGAAGATTAATCCCCACCACGAGCGCGGTGAGCCCGTAGGCCAGAAATACAATGCCGTGCGAGAGGCCCGCAACGAAAAATAGCTCGCCGTCGTAGCCAAAGCCATAGCGGGCGATCATCGCGGTAATCAGCCCGGCCCAGGTCACCATTTCCGCCGTGGCAAGAACGCCGTAGAGCGATGCGGGGGTTTTCGTCACGCGGTCACCACCGTGCCGACAACGGACTCGAACATGGTGAGACCTTCGATTCCCGATTTCATCGCGACCGACGTGTCTGGCCCAAATCCTGGTTCCACGGCGTGCTCAGGGTGGGGCATGAGTCCCACAACATTGCCAGCCTCATTGCGAAGCCCGGCAATATCGTGCAGCGAACCGTTGGGGTTGACCTCGCTGTAGCGGAAGGTCACGAGGTTTTCACCCTCGATGCGTTTAAGCGTTTCGTCATCAGCGATGAAACCACCTTCACCGTTCTTCAACGGGATGGTGATTTCCGCTCCTTCGCGGTAGCCACTGGTCCACGGAGTGGAAATGTTGTCCACCCGAAGTTTCTGATCGCGACAGATGAAGTCGCCGTGGTCATTGCGAATCAAACCCCCGGGCAGCAGCCCGCTTTCCACCAACATTTGGAAACCGTTGCAGATGCCCAGCACGGGCATACCCCGGTGGGCCGCATCAATGACCTCGGACATGATCGGCGAGTGCGCGGCAATAGCCCCGCACCGTAGATAGTCGCCGTAGCTGAAACCCCCGGGAAGAACCAGGGCATCGACGCCCTGAAGGTCGTGATCCCCATGCCACAGTGCTACCGGGGTGCCCCCGGCCAACGTGATTGCACGAAGCGCGTCTCGGTCGTCGAGCGAACCGGGAAAAGTGACAACCCCGACTTTCATGCCGGGGAGTCCTCCGTCCGGATTGATACGACATCTTCAATGACACCGTTGGAGAGCAAATCTTCGGCGAGCGTGCGGGCCGTCGCGAGGTGAGCGTCGGTGACCTCGCCCTCGACGTGGAGCTCAAAACGTTTACCGATGCGAACCTCGTGAAAGTCCTGAACTTCTTGACGATGCAGTGCCCCCAGGACGGCTTTACCCGCGGGGTCCAGAAGTTCCTTCTTCGGCATCACCTCGATAACGATGGTGGCCATGGGTCACACTCCAGAGGCGTAGAAGGCGCGATGAACCCCTATTCTAACGCGGGGCTACGTGCTGCAGTGCGCCACGCTCGAGAGCATCCTGGAACGCATACCGGGCCCAGTCCCGATAGCCGCTGACGCTGGGATGGAAGCCATCCGGGGCAAAAAACCCCTCGCTATATGCCGGAGGCGGAGGCGACATGATCGCAAACGGCCTGGCTTCCACCAGCGGGCGGAGAGTCCGTTCGATGGCTTGAGAGTGGCCGTAAAGAACGGCCTTGAGGGGTTGGGGCAGTGTCGGGAACTGATTGAACGCTGGTAGCGAAGAAAACAGAAGTTGAGCATTCGGGTGGGCCTCGTGAAGGAATTCGGTCAGTCTCTCGAACCGGCGAATCGTTGACCGTAGCGGCTTGAGGTCTTTCGCGTCGTTGGCCCCAAGGGACACCATCACGATGTCGGCAGGTGTGCCGGGCGGCAGCTGCGAGGAACTGCGCCAAGATTTCCTTGGACGTCGCACCGGATTCGCCAAGGGAACGCCAGGAGACACCTCGCTGTGACCACTCGTGCAGGGCCTCGGAAAACTGTGGCACCAATCCCAAGCGGGCATCGGTAACGCCCACACCAGCCACGGTGGAGTCGCCCACGCCTAATACGTGGAGCGAGTCAGGCCCGTCGATGGCGCCATCCCACGGTTCTGGGGCGGGGGGCATTTTTGGGTGGAGGCTTCGCACATAGCGTCCCTGCGCAATCAGCAGGGGGCTCAGAGCCACCGCGGTTGGCCACGCCAGCCGGTGAGCCACGGTGGGGGCTTCCTGATGAAGTGGTGCCTGGTTCATGACGGGATCCTGGGGTTAGTTCACGGTCAATCGAGAAAGCAGTTCTTCATAACGAGCCCGTGTTTTGTCGACGAGCTCCGCTGGCAGGCGGGGTGGGCTACCGGTGAAGTCCCAGTTCTCGCTGAGCCAATTACGCACAATCTGCTTATCGAAGCTATCCAAGCGGTCTATTCCGCCCTGGGAATATAGTTCGCCATCCCAATATCGCGAGCTATCGGACGTGAGGACTTCATCACCCAGAGTGATCGCTCCGGTGGCCGTGTTTCTTCCCCATTCGAACTTTGTGTCGGCGAGAATCACCCCTCGCTCCTCGCACATCCTCGCTGCTCGCGCGTAGAGGTCCAGGCTGAGCCGTCTCAACTCGGCAGCGTCCTCCGCGCCCAGAAGGTCTTCGGTCTGCTCATACGTGATGTTCTCGTCGTGGTCCCCCAGCGCCGCTTTTGTCGCGGGCGTATAAATAGCCTCCGGCAGCCGGTCGCCTTCTGTGAGCCCCTCGGGGAGGGGAATTCCGCACACGCTGCCATCGCGCTGATATTCCTTCCAGCCGCTGCCGCACAGGTATCCGCGCACCACACATTCGACCGGGAACATGGCAAGGGGCTCGACCACCATCGCATTACCGGCATGGTCGTCAGGCGCCGTGTGGTCACGGAGATGATTGGGAATGTCGGGGAATTGACGGAACCACCACAGGCTGAGCTGCGTGAGTAGCTCCCCTTTGCCGGGTATCTCTGGCTCGAGGATGTGATCGAAAGCGCTGACGCGATTTGTGGCCACCATCAGCAACTTGTCGGCGTTACCGATGCTAGATGCCGAAACGGGAATATATAGTTCTCGAACCTTGCCCGAGTAGACGGGTTGCCAGTCGGAGAGGAAGGTCATCCGATTCCTTGGGCAATGTCGGTGCGAAAGTGGGAGCCTTCCAGTCCGATCTTCCCGATGGCGGAGTACCCACGGGCGCGTGCCTGCGAAAAGTCCGATCCCGTCGCCACCACGCTGACGACGCGACCGCCCGTGGCGAGTAGTTCCTCTCCATCCCAGGCGGTCGCTGCGTGGGCGATGCTGAGGGAATCTCCCGAGGCCTCGTCGAGGCCAGTAAGCACTCGGCCTGACTGCGGGTCTTCCGGGTAGCCCTCACTGGCAAGAACAATGGTGAGGGCCACATCGTCGGAAAATACGGGGGGTTCGACGCTCTGCAACACCTCCGTTGCTGCGGCATAGAGCAGAGGGGCAAGCGGGGAGGACAGTCGGGCGAGCACCACCTGCGTCTCGGGGTCACCGAATCGAACGTTGAATTCAATGACTTTGATTCCCGCGTCTGTGATCACCAGCCCGCAATAGAGCAGGCCAACAAACGGTGTCCCGCGTTGTGCCATCTCGCGAATGGTGGGTTCGGCAATCTGATGCTGAACGGTCTCGACGAAACCTTCGTCCAACCAGGGCAGGGGGGAATACGCTCCCATTCCGCCGGTGTTGGGGCCTTGGTCATTATCAAACGCACGCTTGTAATCCTGTGCCGGGGTAAGCGGCATCACCGTTGTTCCATCACTGAGAAAAAACAAGGACACTTCCGGTCCGGCGAGGAACTCCTCGACCAGAACGTCCCCGTGTTGAAGGTAAAACTCAGCGTGCTCGATGGCGTGGTCCTTGTTGTCGGTTACCAGGACGCCTTTGCCTGATGCCACCATCGGCCTTGACCACATAGGGCGCACCGGTTCGATCGAGTGCCTCCACGAGCTCGGTGCGATCGGACACACTCCACGCCTGGCCGGTGGGTACGCTTGCTGCCGCCATAACTTCTTTGGCGAACGCTTTGGAGCCCTCGAGAGCGGCTGCCGCCGCGCTCGGGCCAAAAACGGCTACCCCTGCTTTGCGCAGCCGGTCGGCAACACCCGCGACCAAAGGCGCTTCCGGGCCAATAATGACGAGATCAATGTCGGTGCTGACAGCAAACTCGGTGACCACCTTGGGGTTCGTCGCATTGAGAGCCACGACCTCGGCGTCGGCAGCGATGCCCGCATTGCCGGGCGCCGCCCACAGCTGGTGGTTTTCGGGGTCCCTCCGGAGAGCCTGAATGATGGTGTGTTCGCGAGCTCCCGAGCCAACCACCAAAATCTTCACGCGATTACCCTACTCGGGCGGGCTTGCTAGCGTGTGGCAAATGGCTCTCAAGCGAATAGCGCAATCCGACGGGCAGGCAGCGCTCTCGGCGTGGGCCGGTGGCACAGCATCGTCGGAAGATGAGGCGCGGGCAACCCGCTACTGCTTGCAACTTCTGCGCGATGCGGCACCCGGCAAGAGCGTAGAAGTGAGGGTTCCGCCGTACGGGGCGGCCCAAGTGATTGAGGGTCCGCATCACACCCGCGGCACACCACCAGCGGTCATTGAAATGGTGCCGGAAACGTGGTTGCGTCTTGCCACGGGAGCACAGAGTTTTGCCGATGCGAAGGTCCAGGGCGAATTGTCGGCCTCGGGGGAACGCGCTGATCTCACAGCCTGGCTTCCGCTTACCCGGTTACCCTGAAGCCATGGCAGAGGAATCTTCTCCGAACCGGCAAAGCGTGCGCGTGAGGCGTTCGCCGAAGCTGTCGGCTTTCGTGGGCGTGTCTGCTGCCCTCGGGTTTTTTGGAACCTTGATCGTGACCGCGTTGTTCCCCGCGGACCCTTCTGTCGGCTTCGGCGCGCTGTTTGCTTACTTTTCTCTCTACGGAATTACCGCTTCGATTGCCCTCGGCATCCTGGTGTGGCTGGGTCTTGAGGCCCGTTCGCGCAAGACGGCGAAGGCGGTCGAAATGGAGCGCGAGCGCAGCTAGCTAGCTAGCTTGGTTGTGCTCGACCCATTCGAGGTATTCATCGCTCACNGTGCCGGTGACGTACTCACCGGTGAAGCAGGACAAATCCAACCTGGTCACCCCTGAGCCTTCGATGATCGCTGCTTCGAGATCTTCGACNTCCTGGTAAATCAGGTGGTCGGCACCAATCTCCAGGGCAATTTCTGGAATCGTTCTNCCAGCAGCCACTAACTCGCCNTTGTTGGGCATGTTGATGCCGTAGACATGGGGGAATCGTACGGGGGGCGCTGCGGAGGTGAAGGTCACGGACGCCGCACCCGCGTCCCGCGCCATTTCGACAATCTCGCGAGACGTGGTCCCGCGCACGATGGAGTCGTCGACAATCAGAACGTTCTTTCCGGCGAACTCGCTCGGCAGCGCGTTTAGTTTTTGACGGACGCTCTTGGTCCGTTGGGCTTGGCCAGGCATGATGAAGGTGCGACCGACGTATTTGTTCTTGTAAAAGCCTTCGCGATATTCGATGCCCAATTTTCTGGCCACCTGCATGGCGGCTGGTCGGGCAGAATCCGGAATCGGCATGACCACGTCAATGTTGTCGGTGGGCGCGTAGCGCGCGATCGTGTCGGCAAGCTTCTCGCCCAACCGAAGCCGAGCCTCGTATACCGAGATTCCGTTCATCGTCGAGTCCGGTCTGGCCAGATACACGTATTCAAACGAGCACGGCGCTAGTGTCGGCGAGGTCGCGCACTGGCGGGACGTCATGGTGCCATCTCGAGCAATGAAGATTGCTTCACCCGGTTCCACATCCCGAACAAGGTCGTATCCACCGGCTTCGAGCACCAGGGATTCGCTAGCAACGACCCACTCGTCACCGACCAAACCTGCTTTGCGGTGACCCAGCACCAGCGGACGAATGCCGAACGGGTCGCGGAAAGCAAGGAGGCCCTGACCGGCGATGACCGCGATCGCGGCATACGAGCCCTCCACTCGTTCGTGAACGCGAGATATCGCGGTGAAAACGACCTCGGGGCTAAAGGAATCGGTGGCACCCGCGTGCTGGAGTTCGCTTGCCAGCACGTTCACTAACAGTTCGGTGTCCGAGGTGGTGTTGAGGTGGCGCCGATCGGTCTGCTGAATCTCTTCGGTGAGCTCGCGGGTGTTGGTGAGGTTTCCGTTATGGACAAGAACAATTCCCCAGGGGGAGTTCACATAGAACGGTTGTGCCTCTTGCTCTGTTTTGGCCTTCCCTCGGGTTGCGTAGCGAACATGCCCCAGGCCTACGGTTCCCGGTAGGCCTCTCATATCTCTGGTGCGGTAGCCCTCGCGGACCTGACCCTTGGTTTTGTAGACGTGCAGGGTTTGATCATCGGAGGTTGCGATACCCGTGGAATCCTGGCCGCGATGCTGGAGAAGAGCGAGAGCGTCGTAGACCTGTTGATTAACCGGAGTGGAGGAAACGATGCCGACAATGCCACACATTTCGGGGGATTTGCTCCTCGCTTGAGACTGGCTCTCAGGCAATCCTAGCGTTCCAGGCGGCCTCCCCAGCGCGCCAAGAATTACTCCTGCCGCGCTTTTCTTCGCCGCCAGAAACCCAACCACCCTCCGCCCAACGCAACGGCGGCGAGACTCACGCCGAGCCATGCCCCCGCATTCACAGGTTCAGGAATTTGCCGGTCCGCCACCGGCAAATAACGAGGGTCTGGCCAGGTGTACTCGGGTTCGGGGTCGACAGCAGGGGGAACCTCGGCTGCCACAGGCTCAGGGTCAGCTGTCTCCTCGACCACGCGGGTGGGCGGGACCTCTGGCGCTACGTCAGCGACTACCTCTGGGACGATCGGAGCGGCAGCCGGGCTCGAATTCCGCGGCGATGCTGGTTCGCGGACGGGTGCCGGCGCTTCCGGTTCTGGGGCAGGTTCCTCCTCCACTTCCTCAGGNGCGGGCGGCGGCGGGGCGGCGCTGATGGTNAAAGANCCTGTCACGGTGTCGGGTTGGGAGACTGTCGTTACCCCTCCGGTGGTNACNCGCCGCGTCCGGGTGATACTCGGCGTGTAGGTGCCGGGGGNGACGCTCGCCTCCGCGCTGAGTGTGACACCCGCTTGCGTTCCCGAATCGGTGCCGCGGTTAATGGTCACACCCTCCGGGAGCCCCGAAAACTCGAGAGCAACACTTGTTCCCTCAGGGAGGCCGCCCAGGGGCAGACCGGTGTCGAGTGTTGCGGCGGTGGGCTCGCCATCAGCGACCAGATTCCAGGTCGGCGCTTGCAGACATGATGTCCGTGCGGGCCATGTTTCGCCCAAGGAACCTGCCTTGTTCTCTGCGAAAGCCAGAGCGTCGGCGGCGGAGCACGGGTCGCGGTCGACGACTCCGACGGTCACCGACACCGTGAACTCGTCGGAGGCGGTGGAGTGCACATAGAGCGTGGGCGTGAGATCACCGTTGCTCAGTGGATCCGTGAACGACTGGGCCCCTCCCCAGGTGGCAACACCTGCGCCGCTAGAGGCATGGAGCACCAACGTGGGGTGGGTGTGCGAGGTATCGGTGACCACCAGCGTTGAGGTTCCCGCGCCACGAAAGTCGCTTTCGAAACTATCGGCAAGACTGGCGGAAAAATACAGTCGCCGACCCTCGAGCACGTCGCCATCAATGGGTTCGAATGCCATCGTGAAACGCACTGAGTTACCTTCGGCACGAACGGTCTGCCGAACGAAGAGTTGCTCTCTCGGATTTCTCGCAAGGGAGCCTGCCCCTACCCACGATGAGGCTCCTCCCGGCGAGAAGTTCGTGGATTCGGTGCTGCCCTGGTAGGCGCGGCGCCCGGTGGAACCAGCATCGTCCCACTCCAGGCCGAGGGGACCCAGTGTTGATAACGGTGCCACACCCCACCCCGCGATTCCCGAGCCAAACGCGACTGGCGCTGCTCCGGAAAGTGTTCCCAGGCTCGAGGAGAGCGCCGAGAATTCCAGCGATGATGTCGCGAGAGCCGGGGCTGCGGCTACGCCCGGGGTGGGAGTGGCGGAGGCCACCCCAGCGCCGAGGATCAGAATGCCGAGCCACGACACCCAACGGGAGAAGACGGGAGCGGAGGGGGAAGATGTCATGCCTGAAGGCTAAGAAGCTCTTTTGCTTCGGCGCAGGAGTTATTCACACCCCGCCTAGACTGGGCTGGTGAGCTCCTCATCGCCGTACGCCGACAGCGGTGTGGACACGCACGCTGGTGATCGCGCGGTCGAGCTGATGAAAAAAGCGGTCTCAGAGAGCCATTCAGCCCGGGTAATCGGTGACCTCGGTGGGTTCGCTGGCATTTATGACGCCTCCTTTCTGACCCACTTTCGCCATCCGCTGTTGACCACCTCCACCGACGGTGTTGGCACCAAGGTGGCCATTGCCAGCGCCATGGACGTCCACGACACAATTGGCTTTGATCTAGTGGGAATGGTGGTTGATGACATTGTCGTCGTCGGCGCTGTTCCCCTGTTTATGACGGACTATCTCGCCTGCGGGAAAGTGGTTCCGGCTCGAGTGGCTGCGATCGTCGAGGGCATCGCCCGAGCGTGCACCCAGAGCGGTGTCTCGCTGGTCGGCGGCGAAACCGCGGAGCACCCCGGGTTGCTGGGAGCAGACGAATACGATGTCGCCGGCGCGGCCACCGGTGTCGTCGAAAAAGACGACCTCCTCACTTCTGCTCGGGTTCAGGAGGGCGACGTGGTGTTGGCGATGGCCTCCAGTGGCCTGCACAGCAATGGTTTTTCCCTGGTTCGAAAAATCGTTGCCGACAATTCTTGGTCCTACGAGCAGAAGCTCCCCGACTTTTCTCGCGAACTGGGACTGGAGCTTCTGGAGCCCACCCGGCTCTACACCGCGGCACTCGTGGAGACATGGGGCGCCCACCCCGGTGCCATCCACATGCTGAGTCACGTCACGGGTGGTGGGATTGCGCAAAACCTTTCTCGTGTGTTGCCCGAACACCTCGGGGTCACGCTCGATCGTTCCGGGTGGTCACCCCCTGCGGTGATGAGGGTGTTGGCAGCCGCCGGTGGTTACTCGCTCGAGTCTCTGGAGAACACTTGGAATATGGGTCTGGGCATGATCGCTGTTGTCGCAGCGGACCAGGCCGACACGGTTTCAGCGACCCTACGGAAGCAGGGACACGACGTGTGGCCGGTGGGTGTGGTTTCTCCCGCGGAGGACGTGAGCCGTTACTCGCCCACGACGGAAGCTAAAGGTGTGCGCGGTGGCGCGGTTGCCCTGGTGGGGGAATACGCGAGCTAGTCTCTCGAGTCTTCGTCAGTCTCGTCGCTGGAGTAGGAGTCTTCGCCCTCGGCGGGGTTGGTCAACTCGCGCTGGAGTTGGCTGAGGTCCATGTCGGGGCTTGAGTATTTGAGCTCTCGTGCCACTTTCGTGTGTTTTGCTTTTTGACGGCCGCGACCCATAGGTCACTCCTTCGTTCTCGTTGACCACTGCGAACACTGGTAGGTGTCTGCTGCGAGAGCAGAATGACGCGAGTTTATCACGCAGCGCCTTGGCGATAGGGGTCAAGACAGGGTTGTGGAGACCAGCGTGAAGGCGCCCCAACACGCGCCAATTCCCCCCACGCAGTGGGCCCCTGCAAGAGCGATGAGAACGAGTGGCCGCCGAGAAACCTGACCGGGAGTCAACTGGACCGCGACGGTAGAAAATGTCGTGAGGCCCCCGCACAAGCCTGCGATGAGAGGGAGGGAACCAGCGACAGTGGGGAAAGCAGCGACACCACCGGCCAGCGCGGAGCCCACAATATTGACCGCGAGAATTGCTGCCCAGGGTTTGGTCGAAATCTCCGTGCTAAACCACCGCAGGAGCGCTCCGAGCCCTCCAAGACCCAGCGTCAGTGCCCACAGCGAGAGGCTCATCCCGACACCCCCGTGCGAGCGCGGAGCGCGCGCCCGGTGTGCCAGCCGGCCCACGCAGCCAGAACACCGACGCTGAGTTGGAGGACGAGGAACCCCAGGCCGGTCGACAGAGTCGCGGTAGCGACAAACAGCGACACCGCTGAGAAGGTCGTGAAGGCCCCGAGGAAGCCCACGCCGATACCCGAGCGAAGAACCTGTGAGAGCGATGGCATACCGTGCGCCGTCAGAAGTCCCAGGAGAAACGCGCCGAAGACATTCACTGCCAACGTGCTGAGANCGGGGTCGATGCTCAGCACAGCGGCCNNGTTGTCGAGGCCCACTCGAGCCGCCGTGCCGGCGGCACCGCCAGCAGCAACAGCGCCGGCCTCTCTGAATTTCACATAGCCGAGGCTAGTGCGTGCGCTTCTAGACTGAGGGCATGGCCCCCGCATCTTCTCGCGCTAAACGCGCGACCTGGGGCCTTGTGGGGTTACTGGGAGCGCTCCTTCTGGTCATGGCCGCCTGGCTGGTGGTGCCGATTCTGACCAATTCCCCGCAGGGTCAATCCGGCCAACCCTTGCAAGTCGAAGGTTTTCCCACGAGCGTGAGCGCTGTGGGTGATGATGGGCGAGAGCGCACCCTGTCCGTGGATCTCGAGAGCAGCGACCGGGGGTTAGATCGGCTTCAGGTTGGCGATCGCCTCACGGTGAGCGCCGCGGGTTATGACGCGGGTTCTGGTGTTTATGTTGCGCTGTGCAAAGTCCCGGACGAACTGGGTGTGAAACCGGGCCCGTGCTTGGGGGGTGTGGGGGCGATGGAAGAGCAGGACACCGTTGTGGCCGACGTGGTCGAGTACGCGCCCTCGAACTGGATCAATGACGACTGGGCGTGGCGGTTGTTTGGCTCGCGCAGTTTTGATGATCGCGCCGCTGGCACGTTTACGGCCTTTATTGAAGTTCCCCCGGCGGTCGACGAAAACGTCGACTGTCGCGAAGTGTCGTGCGGGCTGTACACACGTAACGACCACACCGCGTTAGATGACCGGGTCCAGGACCTTTACGTACCGATTGCCTTTGGCGAGTAAGGGCCGATTCGGTAAACCTTGATGGCGCGTTGCGCCAGCGGACCAATCATCAGGGCAAAAATCACCGTGCCCACCCCTACGGTTCCGCCGAGGAACCACCCGATGCTGAGCACGATGACTTCGACGGTCGTGCGCGCCGCCCACAGGGGCCAGCCAAATCGCGCGTTGATTCCCACCATCAAGCCATCGCGAGGGCCTGGACCGAAGCCCGCCCCAATGTAAAAGCCGCTGGCGATTCCCATCATGAGCAGGCCCGCCGCAAACAGCACAATCTTGTGAACCAGGAGCTCGGGCACATCCACAAGGGCCAGGCCGATTTCCATGCTGGGTCCGACCAGCAGAGCGTTCAAAACTGTTCCGAGCCCTGGCATTTGTCGCAACGGAATCCAGAACAACAGGACCACACCGCTCGAGATCACCACAATCCACCCGAAACCCCAACCCCAGGTCACATGCAATCCTTCTGCGAACACTGTCCAGGGGTCTACACCAAGGCTTGCTTTCAGCATCATGGCCGCCGCAAAGCCGAAGAGAAAGAGACCGGTAAGAAGTTGAACAAGCCTTCTGACGGTGTGGAGGGAACGAGGCACAGCTCACTCTAACTCTCGCAAGGCCTAGGAATTTTGCTCCTGTCCTGTTATCGTCATGAGTGGAACAAGGGTTCGCCATTGCGGGCAGAACCAGTGGGCCATCGCCTCACAATCGTGAGAGCGGCCACGTGTGTAGTTGAAACAGCCCTGGTCTGGCGTTATGTGATTTGGGTTGGTGTCCTCGTGACATCTCTTCTCCCCATCACAAACAAAGAAAGATCCACCCTGTCATGCCTCAAAAGAAGCAGGCTCCTTCATGGCGCCCACCCAGCAAACGCACCTCATTCCAAGACTCCAAAAAGCGTCAAGGTTCTAAGCCCCCGGCTCGTCACGGCGAGCGCACAGACGAGCACGCTCGCGGTGAGCGTAGCGAACGCACCGAGCGCCCCCACACGCCGGGCAAAAAGAAGTACACCCCCCGCAGCGATCGACCCACCGGTGATTCGCGCGGCCAGCGTTCAGAGCGCACAGAGCGTTCTGACCGGAATGAACGCCCGGCTCGCGCTCAGCGCCCCGAGCGCTTTGAGCGTTCGGAGCGCCCCACGAGCGAGCGTCGCTCGGATCGCTTCGAGAAATCGGAGCGCCCAGCACGCCACAAGAAGTCTGACCAGCCCGCCGCGGGACACCGAGGCCAGCGCCGCACCTTCGAGGAGCGTCCTGCGCGCGCACCGCGTCGCGATTATGAAGGTGCTCCGCGTTCGCAGGGTCGCCCCCGCTATGACAAGCCTGAGGCCCGAACCCCGCAACGCCCCAATGTTGTTCACGACGCTTTGGAAGCTATTGCGGTAACCGCAGACTCTGCCGAAGGACTGCAGTTTGGCGACCTCGGTTTGGGTCAGCGCATTGTTGAGACCATTGCTGATCTCGGCGCGAGCACGCCCTTTGCCCTGCAGGCAGCCACGATACCTGTCGCCCTGGAGGGTCGTCATGTTTTGGGTCGCGGCCGAACCGGCTCCGGCAAGACCATTGCTTTTGCGGCACCCACCGTCGAGCGCCTGTTGCGCTTGAGCAACAAAGGTGTGAAGCGCGCCGTGGGCCGCGCCCCGCGGGCGCTCATTCTCGCGCCGACCAGGGAGCTTGCCCTCCAAATTGATCGCACCGTGCAGCCGATTGCGCGAAGCGTGGGGCTGTTCACCACTCAGATTTATGGCGGGGTTCCCCTCGGTCGTCAGATTGGCGCCCTCGAGCGGGGTGTCGACATTGTGATTGGTACCCCCGGTCGGATCGAAGACTTGATGGCGCGAGGCAAACTCGATGTGTCCCAGGTCGTCATTTCTGTTGTGGACGAGGCTGACCACATGTCGGAGCTTGGCTTCATCGAGCCCCTGCAGCGCATCCTCTCTTCCACGGATCCGGCGGGTCAGCGCTTGCTGTTCTCGGCAACCCTGGATCGCGGTGTGAGTTCGATTGTGGCCGAGTTCCTCCCCAACCCCGCGGTTTTTGAGGTCGCCGGTGAGAATCAGGAGTCCTCGACGATTGACCACCGTGTGTATGTGGTTGACCAGCGCGAAAAGCGCAACATGGTGGTGGCTCTTGCGCGCGTTAGCGGAAAAACTCTGATGTTCACCAGGACGCGTGCGTTCGCCGAAGAGTTGGCCGACCATCTTGAGGACCACGACATTCCCGCGGTGAGCCTGCACGGTGATTTGAACCAAGCACGGCGTCAGCGCAACTTGGACAAGCTCACCTCCGGTCGTGTGAACGTTCTGGTGGCGACAGACGTGGCCGCCCGAGGCATTCACGTTGACGACATCGAGACGGTAATCCAGGTGGATCCGCCGGATGATTTCAAGTCCTATGTCCACCGCTCGGGTCGAACGGGCCGCGCGGGTAAAGAGGGTGTCGTGATCACGTTGACGACAAAGCCTCGCACGAGACGAGTGGTCGACTTGTTGAAGCAGGCGGGAATCTCCGTCACGCCGCAAGACATGAAGGCTTCGCAGCTTGAGGACCTGGCTCTCGTTTAGAGAGCCAGGAGGGCGCTTGCCAGCAGCGCCAGCACCAATCCGACCCACTGGATAGTGGCGACGCGTTCTTTGAGCCACAG
>JGI26088J50261_1001164_pt1 | contig 14602 bp, 14 predicted proteins | sample SaaInl1SG_22_DNA_FD_50261 | JGI IMG/M metagenome (IMG submission 50261)
TTAATCAAAGTCTCAAAATGGTATTGACGGTAAGCGGCCTAGTATGGGCCAGACACAATCATGTGATTCATGTGCGTGAAGGCTGTGGATAACTGTGATTTCGCCCGCAACATGAACAACCGAATTTTTCCTTTTATTCCCGTAGTTTTATCGCGGCTCCTTAAGAAATCAGCAGACTTTATCCAGACGCTTTTCCACAGGCTGGCAGAATTTACGGCCAGCGTACTTGGGTTAATGGATCGCTAAAATTATTTTCCTGAAGAGGAAAATTAGCCAAGCCGATCAGTATCAAAAGTATCAATTATACGGGAGATGATAGTAAATGTGGAAAGGGGTAAGGTCTTTGCCACTAAATGTAGCACACATTCAATAAACCGCTCCGAATCTAACACCACTACGATTTGTAGGGAATGGCTCAGAAGACAGCCGCCCTTCTCAGCACATGACTAAATGTGTGACAGCAATACAGACTACCTTTGGGGGCACTGGCTCAATGACTAATGTTGTGAAGTGGTCGGGACGGCAAGATTCGAACTTGCGACCTACGGTACCCAAAACCGTCGCGCTACCAGGCTGCGCTACGCCCCGACTGATGCTGCGTTTAATCCGCCTTTGCGCAAATGAAAAGCCCCTAACAGGGCCAAGATGCAACTTCTTTGTCAAAAATTTCATGCCGCATCTCAGAGCCCGCGTTGATCCCGTAAATCTCGGACAATCCGCCGTTAATTTCGAGCACATACATGATGTTATCGCCCCCGGGGATCGGTGTTAGGTCACCGGGAATCGCGTTTGAATGCACTTTGCGCACCACCCCGTCTTGGCTGGCAAAGATCATATCAAGGGGGATCAACGTATTCTTCATCCAGAATGCAACGGTTTGTGGGCGCTCGTACACGAATAGCATCCCTGCCCCACGCGGCATGGTTTCGCGAAACATCAACCCTTGGGCACGCGCAGCGGGATCAGCCACGACTTCAACGTCAAACACGGCCTTGCCCCATGTGCCGCGCAATTTGATTTGGTTGTCGGAACACGCAGCCTGTGCGCCAAACGGCAGCACAACAGAAAAGCACGCAGCGGCCATCGCTACGTGCTTTTTTAAAATCGTTCGAAAGATGGAATTACTGACGCTCGACAGCAAAATCCCATGTGCAAACTTGCGCTGCCATTTTACCGCGCTCACCGTCGATGACACGGATGCCAACGGCTTCGCCGCTTTGCAGATCTGCCAGACCGGAACGGCGCAGTACTTCAACATGCACAAAGATGTCTTCATCAAAGCCAAACACATTCGCAAAGCCGAAACCTTTGGTTTTGTCGAACCACTTAACGCGGGACGGCTCCAGCTCGATCTTTTGTAGCTCTTCGGGGCTGACGTGGACAAACTCGCCCAGTGTGCTGGTGCCGTCGTCTTCTGGTGGTGTGATCTCAAGGACCTCAACCGCCTGCACGCCGCGATCTGTGTGTTGAATTGCGATCTCAATTTCTGTGCCCTCCGCGATGGAGCCCTGGCCGAAATTGCGCAAAACATTTGCGTGTAACAAAATGTCGGGACCACCGTCGTCAGCAACAACAAATCCAAAACCCTTAACCGGGTCAAACCATTTAACGACGCCAAATACGATTTCTTCTTCTTCGACGTCTACGTTCTCAATATTCTGCTGTTCTTGCATTTTGCACATAACCATCCCGCGTTGGGGACGCTCCATCCGTAATTACACTACTGATTATTGTGCTGCAGGTTACGGGCCGTCGGTGCAATTTATCTGCGGAATACCGACGGCCTCTTTAGGAACGCTGTGCTATCTTTGGTTTGAATGCGTAAAAGTCTAAGGATTCAAACGCACTACATCCCATGGCTCATCCGGTGTTGAACGGGTCCAGCGGAACCGGTTGTGCAAGCGAAACTCCCCATCGGCCCAGAACTCAATCTCAACTGGCGTAATCCGGTACCCCCCCCAGAACGGTGGCCGCGTGGGGTTTGCACCCATCTTGGCCGTCACTTTTGCGACTTCCGCCATAAGGCTTGCCCGTGACGCCAATGGTTTAGATTGAGCCGAGGCCCACGCCCCAAGGCGGCTTTTGATAGAGCGGGAGTTATAATATTCATCCGCTTGCGGCCCATCTTCTTTGGTCACATGACCGCGTACACGAATTTGGCGGCGCAAAGACTTCCAGTGCATCACAAACGCGGCCTTTTCAGCCCCATCGATTTCCTGCGCCTTTTTCGACGTATAATTGGTGTAGAAAACAAATGCCGCGTCCTCGACATCTTTTAGCAGCACCATGCGCGCATTCGGCATCCCGTCTGCGTCTACTGTCGAAAGTGCTATGGCGTTAGGATCATTGATCTCGCTTTGCTCGGCCTCGGCCATCCATGATTTTGCCAGCTCGAACGGGTCATCGCCCGCGAAAATTCCACTGCGTCCGGTCATTGTAAGAATACGTCCTCAAAAAGGTGGTTAATGTCTGTTGTCTGCATCACGCTTGCACCGTTTTGTGCATTTGGGCTCCTGCCGTTGCCCGTTGAACCGGCAATTGCCCAAGATAACACAGCACGGAGCCTTGCCGCTCGCTTAGGGCTGACGTAAACCTCACACAGAGGCGGTCAAGCGCCAGCACTACCCAAGGAAAACAATGTCAAACCAACTCATGGCCGGCAAACGCGGTCTCATCATGGGCCTGGCCAACGATAAATCTATTGCGTGGGGCATTGCAAAAGCATGCGCCGATGCGGGCGCCGAGCTTGCTTTCTCATATCAAGGTGACGCACTNCTTAAACGTGTGGGCCCACTTGCGGCANAGCTTGGCTCTGACATGGTGATCCCGTGCGATGTGGGCGATGAAGCCTCAATTGACGCGCTTTTTGCCGAGATTGAAAAAGCGTGGGGCAAAATTGACTTCGTCGTACATGCTATTGGTTTTTCTGATAAAAACGAATTGCGCGGCCGGTATGTTGATACGACACGCGGCAACTTTGCAATGTCCATGGATATCTCCGTTTACTCGTTCACAGCCGTCGTGCAGCGCGCCGAAAAGATCATGAACCCTGGTGGCTCGTGCCTGACGCTGACGTACTACGGCGCTGAAAAAGTGATGCCACATTACAACGTCATGGGTGTTGCCAAAGCCGCCCTTGAAGCATCCGTGAAATACTTGGCCGAAGACCTCGGCAGAGACGGCATCCGCGTCAACGCCATCTCTGCGGGTCCGATCAAAACGCTGGCGGCCTCTGGAATCGGTGATTTCCGCTATATTATGAAGTGGAACGAGTATAACTCGCCCCTACGCCGCAATGTGACCACCGAAGACGTGGGGAAATCCGCGCTATATCTGCTGTCTGATCTGGGCAGTGGCGTCACCGGCGAAAACCTGCACGTCGACGCAGGGTATCACGTGGTCGGCATGAAAGCCGTCGACGCCCCCGATATGTCCAAAGAATAACGGCGCGCCCATGATTGCGGCCTTTATGACGGCGTATTTTCTGCATCTTGTCGCGGCGGCCTCACCGGGCCCCGCTATTTTGATGGCGGCCCGTGTCGGGCTGCGCGACGGGATGCGGACGTCTGTCTTTTTGGCCGCTGGCATCGCTGTTGGGGCTTTGTTTTGGGCTATTGCGGCCCTTTTTGGTCTTGCGGTTTTGTTTCGCGCAGCGCCGGGCCTGATGTGGGGCTTTAAACTGGCCGGAGGTCTGTTTCTGATGTGGCTCGCGCTGCAAATGTGGCGCCACGCAGATGCGGACGTGGAGACCCCCGAAAATATCAAAACGCCCACCCCGCTTGCTGCATTTTGGCGCGGGGTTGCGACACAACTAGCTAATCCCAAACCCGCCGTTTTCTTTGGTGCGGTTTTCGTGGGCACCATTCCAACAGACGCCTCCCCGCTTTGGGTGCTGGCCCTGCTTGGCGCTATTTTGATCAACGAGTTTGCCTGCTGCACGATTGTGGCGCGGTTGTTTTCTATTGAGCACATTCGCCGCGGATACCTCCGCCTCAAACACATTATCGACCGCGGTTTTGNGGGCATCCTTGNCCTGCTGGGCCTTAAGGTCGCCTTCACTTAATTCCGCCGAAAGGACCACCATATGACTGATCGTTTGCCGCACGAAAAAGGGTTTCACATTTCATGGGACCAAATCCACCGTGACAGCCGCGCATTGGCGTGGCGTCTTGATGGCAAAGGCCCGGACGATGGAAACTGGCGCGCCATTGTGGCGATCACCCGTGGCGGCATGGCCCCAGCGATGATCGTTGCGCGCGAATTGGACGTCCGGACCGTTGATACGATCAGCGTCAAATCCTACTCGCACCAAGACCAATCCGAGGCTTCTGTGCTCAAACGTCCAGACGCTGATATGATGGGTGATGGCACGGGCATTTTGATTATCGATGATCTGGTCGACAGCGGCAAAACCCTTGAACTGGTCCGTGAAATGTACCCCAACGCGCATTTCGCAACTGTCTACGCCAAACCAAAAGGCGAGTCCCAAGTCGATACGTTCATCACAGGTGTTTCCCAAGATACGTGGATCTTTTTCCCGTGGGATATGGCCCTACAATACGTGGAGCCCTACCGCGGCGTCTAATCTAAAACTGCCCTTCTTTCAGGAGCTTAACTGATGTCACAGTCTCGCACACAAACCACTTTTGCGCCCCCCGTTATGGAGGCCCGCCGTTGGCTTGAGACTGCTGATTTCAGCGAACAGCCCCTNATCAACGTCTCACAAGCTGCTCCCNTCAACCCGCCACCCGCCGAAATGCGTGCGGCGATGGCGGCAATGATGGAAGAAGACGACACGCATCTTTATGGGGCGGTGTTGGGCAACGATGCNCTACGCACCGAACTTGCCAGCCGATGGGCGCGTCACTTTACGGGCACAGTGTCACCGGCGCAGGTTGCCATCACATCGGGGTGCAATCAGGCGTTCTCAGCAACGATTTCGGCAATTTGCGCCGACGGGGATGAAGTTCTGCTGCCAACCCCTTGGTATTTCAATCATAAAATGTGGCTTGATATGGCGGGCGTCACAACGGTGCCACTTGATACGGGCGCTGAGTTGACGCCGGATGTCGCAACAGCCAAAGCCCTAATCGGGCCGCGCACAAAGGCCATCGTGCTGGTAACCCCCAATAATCCTGCGGGCACCGAATATAGCAGTGAAACTGTGCGCGCATTTTATGATCTGGCCAAAGCGCACGGGCTGAAATTGCTCATTGACGAGACCTACCGCGACTTTGACAGCCGCGATGGGGCGCCCCACACCCTTGTCGGGCTGCCTGATTGGGATGAGACGCTTATCCAACTTTACAGCTTTTCCAAAGCGTACCGTCTGACCGGTCACCGCGTGGGTGCCATGATGGCGTCACCTGCGTTTTTGGCCGAAGCGGAAAAATTCCTCGACACAGTTGCTATTTGTCCCAACCAACTTGGTCAAAAAGCAGCCCTTTGGGGCCTTCAAAACCTTGGCGACTGGCTTGCGGGGGAGCGGCAGGAAATCTTGAACCGCAGCGCAGCAATTGCNCAAAACATGCCCGCGCTTGAGGCCAAAGGATGGTCGCTATTGGGCAACGGCGCGTATTTTGCCTATCTGCGACACCCTTATGCGATGCCCTCTGATGAGTTGGCCAAGTGGCTGGTCCATAACGCCCAAATCCTTGCNCTGCCCGGCACCATGTTCCGGCCCAGTGACGACCCCGCTGGCGCGCAAGAAATGCGCATCGCTTTTGCCAATATTGACGCAAGCGGCATTGCCGCCCTTTTTGCACGGCTCAGCGCCCTTGAAGGTCTGCCCCTTCGCGCATAGACATCTTTTGAACATCACTGCNGCGGGCGTNTACCAGCCCTGCCACCCTAAACATTGAGGCGCGCGCGTTATGGCCGAGAAGAAAAAAGCATCGAAATTTCTGGGCACTGCCCTACTCGGTTTGTTGGGGGTTTCGCTGATTGGCTTTGGCACTGGCGGCTTTGGCACGAACATCTCAAGCATCGGCAAAGTCGGCGATACGACCATTGATGCAAACGATTATGCCCGCGAGCTGGATCAAGAGTTACGCAGCCTTGGCGCGCAGTTCGGTCAGAACATTACCTTCGCTCAGGCGCAGCAGTTCGGCATCGACCGATCCGTGTTGCAACGCGTTATCGCACAGACCGCCCTTGATAATGAAACCACGCGCCTTGGCCTGTCTGTGGGAGATGCGGAGGTGGCCGAGCAAGTGCGCACAGTGCAGGCGTTCCGCGGCCTCGATGGCCAGTTTGACCGCGAAGCCTATGGCTTTACCCTTGAGCGCGCGGGCCTGAGCGAGGCCGAGTTTGAAGCCGACATTCGCAGTGAGGCGGCGCGCAATCTGCTGCAAGCCGCCATCACCTCCGATACGGCGCCCTCTGAAGCCTATGTGGATTTGATGTTCTCCTACCTTGCGGAGCGCCGTAATGTCACGTGGGGAACTGTGGCAGAGACCGATCTTGAGACGCCTCTGGCCGTGCCCACGCCGGCCGAGCTTCAGACGTTTTATGAGGCCAACCCCGCCACATTCACCACCCCAGAGGCAAAGCGGCTAACGTATGTGTGGGTCACACCCGCCATGTTGGCCGATACGATCGAGATTGATGACGCGACCCTGCGCGAACTTTATGAAGAGCGCATCGATCAATACGTCCAGCCCGAGCGCCGCTTGGTTGAGCGACTGGTATTTGAAGATCAAGACACCGCCGAAGCCGCCGCTGCGCAGCTTGCGGTTGATCCAAGTGGCTTTGAAACACTGGTGCTTGATCGCGGACTTACCCTTGAGGATATTGATCTGGGTCCTGTCGCCCAAGATGATTTGAACGGTGCGGCAGAAGCAGTTTTTGCCCTTGATGATACGGGCGTCACCGCAGTGGTCGAGACCGATCTTGGGCCAGCAATCTTCCGTGTGAACGCTATTTTAACCGCCCAAGAAACACCCTTTGCTGAGGCCCGTGACGATCTTGCCAGCGACATTCTGGCCAACCGTGCAGCGCGCCAAATTCAGGACCAAGCCCGTGGCTTTGACGAGGAATTGGCCTCTGGCGCCACGCTTGAGGATCTGGCCTCTGAAAGCGATCTGACCCTGGGGACGATCGACTGGACACCGGACGCAGAGCAAGACATTGCCGCCTATGACGAGTTCCGTCAGGCCGCGCGTATTGTTGGTGCCGAAGACTTCCCAGAGATTGCCGAGCTTGAGGATGGCGGTATCTTTGCGCTGCGCCTCGACGAAGTCATCCCGCCCACGCTGCAACCGCTAAGCGATGTTCAACAACAAGCGACCCTTGCGTGGCAAGAGGCACAGCGCACCGCGGCCCGTGCAGCAAAAGCAGACGCCGCAGCAGATAGCCTGCGCGCGGGAACTGCCCTGCCTGATCTTGGTCTTGATGAGGTCATCGAACAGGACCTGACGCGCAGTGACACCATCCCCGGCGCGGCACCCGAATTGGTGCAGACCGCTTTCGAAATGGCCATCGGTGATGTGCGCACGATTGAAGGCGAAAGCGTCACTTATATCGTGCGCCTTGATGCGGTGAACGGCCCCGATGCGGACAACCCCGAGATCACGGCCGTGCGCGACGCCGTTGAAGCCGCAGCACGCCAAGATATCAGCCAAGACGTGCTGGATGCGTTTACGGCTGCTGTACAAGCAGATGCCCGCGTGCAGCTGGACCAAGGTGCAATCAACGCGATCCACGCAGGCTTCAACTAAAGCGGGCCCAAAACATCGGTGGCTGCGCGCCCGCGCGGCCCCGCCCTCCATTTAACACCGTGCGCTTTAGATATGCGCAAAGGACACCATCATGACCCTGACCCCAAGCTATGATGATTTTGCGGCACAGTTTGAGGCCGGCAAAAACCAATTGGTCTACACGCGCCTTGCGGCTGATCTTGATACGCCCGTGTCGTTGATGCTGAAACTTGGGGGGGCGCAAACCAACAGCTTTATGTTGGAATCCGTCACTGGCGGTGAAGTGCGCGGACGATATTCGATCATTGGTATGAAGCCTGATCTGATCTGGCGCTGCACGGATCAAAAGGCTGCGATCAACCGCGAGGCCCGCTTTGATGACGACGCTTTTGTGGCAGAGGTTGATGATCCGCTGACATCTTTGCGCGCACTGATTGCTGCCTCAAAGATTGACCTCCCTGATGATTTGCCTGCGGCTTGTGCGGGGCTTTTTGGATATCTTGGCTATGACATGATCCGGCTGGTTGAGAACCTGCCAAACATCAACCCCGATCCGTTGAACGTGCCCGACGCGATCATGCTTCGCCCGTCTGTTGTAGCGGTGCTCGACGGGGTGAAAGGCGAAGTCATCTTGGTGTCCCCTGCGTGGGTCTCAAGCGGTTTGTCCGCCCGCGCAGCTTACGCACAAGCAGCTGAACGTGTCCAAGACGCGCTGCGCGATCTGGACCGCGCCTTGCCCGCAGACACCCGTCAAATGCGTGACCAACCCCCACCGGCAAATGCCGTGTCGAACTTTGCCAAAGACGATTACAAGGCCGCCGTCGAAACCGCCAAGGATTACATCCGTGCGGGCGACATCTTCCAATGCGTGCCTTCACAGCGTTGGACCCAAGACTTCAAAGAGCCGCCCTTTGCGCTTTATCGCAGTTTGCGCCGCACCAACCCATCGCCGTTTATGTTCTTTTTCAACCACGGTGATTTTCAAATTGTCGGCGCCTCGCCCGAAATTTTGGTGCGCGTCTTTGACGATGAAGTTACCATCCGCCCCATTGCGGGCACCCGTCCGCGCGGCGCAACACCAGCCGAAGATCAGGCAAACGAAGATGATCTTTTGGCAGACCAAAAAGAGTTGGCAGAGCACCTGATGTTGCTCGATCTGGGCCGCAACGACGTGGGCCGCGTCAGCCAGATTGGCACAGTGCGCCCCACCGAGAATTCATCGTCGAGCGCTATTCCCACGTAATGCATATCGTGTCGAACGTTGTGGGCAAACTGGCCCCTGAACATGACGCGCTATCGGCGTTTTTTGCAGGTATGCCAGCGGGGACTGTATCCGGCGCGCCGAAAGTACGGGCGATGGAAATCATCGACGAGTTAGAGCCCGAAAAGCGCGGCATCTACGGCGGCGGTTTGGGGTATTTCTCAGCGGGCGGCGATATGGACATGTGTATCGCCCTGCGCACAGCCGTCATCAAAGATCAAAAGCTCTATATCCAAGCGGGTGGCGGCGTGGTCTACGACTCTGACCCCGAATTTGAATATCAAGAGACCGTTCACAAATCGAACGCGATCCGCAAAGCGGCCGCCAACGCGGCACGGTTTGGGTCTGGCAACAGCTAGGGACACACTCAGCCCTGCTGTCTTTACCGGGCTTGCAGCACTACGGAGACAGGCACCAGTGAGACACGTGATGCGCGTTGTCCCTGACCCCATTGCAAAATCGCCTCAACAGTCTCGGGGCGCGCGCGGGCAACCAAAACAATCGCACCTTCTTGGGCCGCCTTGAACGCCGCTTGGTCAAGGAAACGGCGGATCACAGCACCATCTTGCCCGTCAGGATCAAGATCGCGAAAGACCTGTGCCGTGGGAACATCCTTTTGCGCCGCAACGCGGCCAAAACTGTTTAGACCCGTTTGATAGGTCATCACGCCCCAGCCTTTGCCCGCCGCAATATCTGTCACTTGGTCGCGCAAATCCTCAGCGCGCTGCAAGACACCGTCGCTTGTCTCAAAAACACCAACGGCTTCGGGGACAGCTTTTGACACCGCTTCAAAGGCCACTTCCAAATCTGCGGGCGTGGCCGTGGGCAAAACATCAACCAATGACAGCACTTCGAGATCCGCGCTGCGGTAGAGAGCGGCGCGTGCAGTTGCCGTGGGCGCCGTTGCTTTCACCCCGAACGATACGGGAAATGGAAAGCTGTTGATACCCAGCAAATCAAGCGTTGAGGTGCCATCGTCCAGCAAAACCAGTGCCATCAAGGGTTTGGTGGGATCAACGTCAGCAGGGGCTGCAAAATCGACAATCGCGCGGCCCGTTGGGGTAACTTGGGGCAAGGCGCTGGCTGCAACATCATCCTCAGGGGCGGTGTCTTGCTCGGCAGAGCGGTTCACTTTCACACCTTCGGCCATATCACCGATTGTGCCACCAGAGCTTTCAAAGCCCACCTCAGGTTTGTCGCTGGGCATATCACCGTTTTCAGGCTCTTCATTTGTCTTGGGCGCAGGTGTTTCATCGACTTCGGGTGCCTCAACCGGAGCTTCATCCGCTGGCGTAGCACTGCTTTGGGTGTCCACTGCAATCGGCGCGGAACCATCCTCGTCGCTTGGCGCAGTCGGTGCAGCTGCTTGTGGCGCGGGCAGAACGGGTGCCTCAACCTGCACTTCAACACCAAGGGGCGCTGCCGCAGCGGGGCCTTCGACGCCACCACTTTGTCCCCCGATCACAGGGCGCGCTGCGGTCTGCGTGTCTGCATCTGGTGCCGCCACTTGAGCCTCGGGGACATTCACTGTTGGGGCTGCATCGCTTGGCGTATCAAGAACAGGCGGCAGCACAGTTGGGGCCACATCACCCACAACTGGCGCAGAAGCCACAGGTGCGGGCGCGTCAGTTGGCACCGCTGTCGGAGGCGTTGTGGCAACCGGAAACGCAAGATGCGCACCAAGCAAGCCCGCTGCGCCAATCGCCGTGCCCCAAAAGGTTCCTGCCAATAATCCGCGTGCCACGTCTCAAGATCCTCTAATTTCTTGCCCAAACCGGCGCATTCCGCCCTCGCCCGTCTTGACCTCAGTCTTATTCCCTGACCAACTATAACCTCACAGCCATGCGCCGCGTAACCCCTTTTCGGTGCTCAACCTTTTGCCCCACGGAGGCGCAGCGATGCTGCTCTTGATCGATAACTACGACAGCTTCACTTACAACCTTGTTCATTATGTGGGCGGTCTTGGGGTGGATGTGAAGGTCGTGCGCAATGATGCGATCACTGTTGATGAGGCGATGGGCATGGGCGCCGAGGGGATTTTACTCTCGCCCGGGCCGTGTGATCCGGCCCAAGCAGGCATTTGTCTTGCGCTGACAGAGGCCGCCGCCGCCGCGCAATTGCCGCTTTTGGGTGTCTGCCTTGGGCACCAAACCATTGGTGAGGCGTTCGGCGGCAAGGTTGTGCGCCACTCAGAGATTGTGCACGGCAAAATGGGCACCATCCAACACAAGAACAAAGGCCTCTTTGCAGGACTGCCCCAGAATTTTCTGGCGACGCGGTATCACTCGCTTGTGGTTGATGTACCAAGCCTGCCCGATGCGCTTGAGGTGACTGCTTCCCTTGAAGACGGTACGATCATGGGGCTACAACACCGCCAATTGCCAATCCACGGGGTGCAGTTTCATCCGGAATCGATCCGATCTGAGCATGGTATGACGTTGCTCAAGAACTTCACTGACCTGCTGCCAAGCAGTGACAAAACACTTACCGCCGAGGGAGCACACCCATGAGCGACCAGATGAAACCCCTGATTTTTGGGGCCTCCGAAGGCCCGCTTAGCCGTACACAGGCGGAAGCGGCGTTTGAGTTGTTATTTGAGGGACAAGCGACAGACGCGCAAATCGGCGGGCTGTTGATGGCCATGCGCGCCCGCGGCGAAGCTGTTTCGGAATACGCCGCCGGTGCGGCGGTCATGCGCGCCAAATGTAACGCGGTCAAAGCCCCCGCCGGCGCGATGGATATCGTGGGGACCGGTGGTGACGGCATGGGCACGCTCAACATTTCAACGGCCACGGCTTTTGTTGTTGCAGGCGCAGGGGTGCCCGTGGCCAAACACGGCAATCGCAACTTGTCATCACTGTCCGGTGCGGCAGATGCACTTGGGCAAATGGGCATCAACGTCATGGTCAGAGCGGACGTAGTAGAACGGGCCATCGCGCAAATCGGCATCGGCTTTATGATGGCACCAATGCATCATCCCGCGATTAAACACGTCATGCCCGCACGTCAGCAACTTGGGTGCAAAACGATCTTCAACATCTTNGGCCCGCTGACAAACCCCGCAGGTGTTAAACGGCAACTGACCGGNGCGTTCGCCNCCGATTTGATCATGCCGATGGCAGAAACACTGCTGCAGCTCGGTAGTGAAAAAGCGTGGCTTGTGCATGGCTCGGACGGGACAGATGAGTTGACTATCTGTGGCACCACAGCTGTGGCTGCCCTGGAGAACGGCAAGATCACCTCTCGCGAAGTGCACCCCGAAGACGCAGGTCTGCCCGTGCACCGATTTGCTGAAATTTTGGGCGGCACACCAGAAGAAAACGGCGCAGCGTTNCGCGCGCTTCTTGATGGACAGTCGTCTGCGTACCGCGATGCGGTGTTGTTGAACTCTGCCGCGGCGCTGATCGTGGCGGACAAAACTGACAGTCTGAAAACTGGCGTCGAAATGGCCCGCGAAAGCATCGATAGCGGTGCTGCAAAATCAAAACTTACCGAGCTTGCAAAGCTCACGTCGGAGGCCGCATGAGCACGACCATTCTGGATAAAATCAAAGCCTACAAACTTNAAGAAGTGGCCGTGCGCAAAGCCGAAACCACNCTTGAAGCCGTAACAGCGCTGGCCAAAGACGCGCCTGCACCGCGTGACTTTGCAGGTGATGTGATTGCTGCCACCAAAACCGGTTACGGGCTGATAGCCGAGATCAAAAAGGCCTCCCCTTCAAAAGGGTTGATCCGCGAAGATTTCAACCCGCCCGCCTTGGCCCAAGCCTATGAAGCCGGCGGCGCGACCTGTCTTTCTGTGCTGACCGACGGGCCCAGCTTTCAGGGCGCTGACGCGTTCCTGACAGCCGCACGCGGTGCGGTCACCTTGCCCGCGTTGCGCAAAGACTTCATGTATGATCCGTTCCAAGTTGTGGAGGCGCGCGCGCTTCACGCGGACTGCATCTTGATCATCCTTGCCTCCGTATCAGACGCCCAAGCGGCCGAGCTTGAGGCCGCCGCGACCGAATGGGGCATGTCAGTTTTGCTTGAGGTCCACGACGCCGAAGAGCTTGAGCGCGCGTGCCTGCTTAAATCTCCCCTGATGGGCATCAACAACCGCAACCTCAAAACATTTGANACCACTCTTGATACAACGCGNACCTTGTCAAAGATGGTGCCAGCAGACCGCACGATCGTGTGTGAAAGTGGCCTGAACACCCCCGCCGAGTTGGCCGATATGGCAAGCTATGGCGCGCGTGCGTTCTTGATTGGTGAAAGCCTGATGCGCCAAGCGGATGTGGCCGCTGCCACCAACGCGCTGATCGGCAATCCCGCTCCACCAGTGTCGTCATGACCGAAGCGAAGCTTACACATTTTGACACCGAAGGCCGCGCGCAGATGGTCGATGTGTCGGACAAAGCTGAAACATCGCGCATCGCCGTGGCCGAAGGCTACATTAAGATGTCACCCCAAACCCTTGAAATTGCGAACGAAGGGCGGGTCAAAAAAGGCGATGTGATTTCTGTCGCACGTCTTGCGGGCATCATGGGCGCAAAACAAACCGCGGCCCTGATACCACTGTGTCACCCGCTTCCCATCACAAAAGTTGCTGTCGATTTGGTAGCTGATGCGTCCCTACCCGGCTTGCGCATCACCGCCGAGGTCAAAACCAAAGGGCAAACCGGCGTCGAAATGGAAGCGCTGACCGCCGTCAGCGTCGCGGGGCTTACCGCCTACGATATGCTGAAGGCCGTTCAAAAAGACATGGAAATTGGTGCGGTCCGCGTCACGCTGAAAGACGGCGGCAAGTCCGGCAGGTTTACCGCGCCGTGATCACCGTTGCCCAAGCACTTGAGGCGGTGCTTGCCCTTGGCACGCCACTTAAGACCGAAGTGGTCCCACTACGTCACGCATCGGGCCGCGTCCTGCGCAAAGCTGTCACGGCTGAGCGCGCTCAGCCGCCTTTTTCCAGCTCCGCCATGGACGGTTACGCCATTCAAGACGCCGATCATGTTGCGGGCAACACCTTGCGCGTTATCGGCGAAGCCGCCGCAGGGCACCGCTTTGAAGGTGTCGTTCAGCAAGGTCAGGCAGTACGTATTTTCACCGGCGCGCCGTTACCCCACGGCGCAACGCGCGTCGTTATTCAGGAAGATGTAACTGGGGGCGACAGCAGCATCACACTTGGCACCTCTCTTGAGGCAGCCACACATATCCGCCCCGCTGGTGGTGATTTCAAACAGGGCCACGTTGTCAAAGCCCCCAAACGGCTGACACCCGCTGACGTTGCCCTTTTGGCCTCAATGAATGTCGCCGAGGTAACGGTGAGCCGCAGACCCGCTGTGGCATTGTTGGCCACGGGTGACGAGTTGGTCATGCCCGGTGAAGCACCGAACGATGACCAAATCATCGCGTCGAACACCTTTGGCCTTGCGGCGATGTTGGAAGCCGCTGGCGCAACCGCCCGTATGTTGCCAATCGCGCGCGATAATGAGGCGTCCTTGCGCCAGTCGTTTGATTTGGCGCGCGGTGCCGACCTGATCGTGACTGTTGGCGGTGCCTCTGTTGGGGATCATGATTTGGTGGGCGTCGTGGCCGCTGATATGGGACTTGAACGTGCGTTTTACAAAGTCGCCATGCGCCCGGGTAAACCACTTATGGCC
>JGI26088J50261_1001165_pt1 | contig 14600 bp, 12 predicted proteins | sample SaaInl1SG_22_DNA_FD_50261 | JGI IMG/M metagenome (IMG submission 50261)
TCGCCTACATTATTCGCCATCAGACAATGTCACCGCAACGACGAAGGTTTTCACAATAATAGAGACTTGTTGTCCTGAACAAACCGTATGACGCATACAGCTCAAAGAAACACACACATGAAACCCCAATTCAACTGGCAAGATCCCTTACACCTCGCAGATGCCTTGAGCGACGACGAGCGCGCTATTGCCGAGGCCGCACACACCTTCTGTCAAGAGCGCCTGCAAACCCGCGTGCTTCAGGCCGCCCGCCACGAGACCTTTGACCGTGAGATCATGAACGAGTTTGGCGAGATGGGTTTCTTGGGTTGCACCATTGACGGCTACGACTGCGCCGGTTTGAACTATGTCAGCTACGGCTTGGTGGCGCGCGAGGTNGAGCGTGTGGACAGTGGCTATCGCAGCGCCATGAGTGTGCAAAGCTCCTTGGTCATGCACCCCATACACGCCTACGGCTCTGAGGAGCAACGTCAGAAATATCTGCCCAAACTGGCAACAGGCGAGTGGGTCGGTTGTTTTGGCCTCACCGAACCCAACCACGGCTCCGACCCCGCGAATATGGAAACGCGTGCCACACCCGTGGACGGCGGCTACATCGTGAAGGGCGCAAAAATGTGGATCACCAACGCCCCCATCGCTGATGTCTTTGTGGTCTGGGCCAAGATCGTNGGCGAAGAAATGGGGCAAGGCGCCATTCACGGCTTTATCCTNGAAAAGGGTATGAAAGGCCTGAGCGCGCCCAAGATTGAAGGCAAGATGAGTTTGCGCGCGAGCATCACGGGCGAAATTGTGATGGACGATGTCTTTGTACCCGCCGAAAACCTGTTGCCGAACGTAAACGGGCTAAAAGGCCCATTCGGCTGCCTGAACAAAGCGCGCTACGGAATCGCTTGGGGTGCCATGGGTGCCGCTGAAGACTGCTGGACCCGCGCGCGTCAGTACACCTTAGACCGTCAACAGTTTGGACGCCCGCTAGCCCAAAATCAATTGATCCAAAAGAAGCTCGCAGACATGCAGACCGAGATCACGCTGGGTCTTCACGCCTGCTTGCGCGTCGGTCGCCTCATGGACGAAGACCGTGCTGCGCCAGAGATGATTAGCCTCATAAANCGCAACAGTTGCGGCAAAGCCTTGGACATCGCCAGGATGAGCCGTGACATGCACGGCGGNAACGGTATTCACGACGAATACCACGTCATCCGCCACATGATTAACCTGGAAACCGTGAATACCTATGAGGGTACCCACGACGTTCACGCCTTGATCTTGGGGCGTGCGCAAACGGGCTTGCAAGCGTTCTATTGAGTCGCTAGNCAGCGCAATCAAATACCCTGCCCGCGCAGGGTATTTTTTTACCCATACAAAATTATTGACTAAGCGGTCATTAGAATATCGANTAATGACCAAGCAGTCACTAACAATACCTCCGGCAAGCACGATCGAGCCAAACGACCCATTGGGCCGTCCCCTTAAGCGCACCCGACGCAAAGAGGCGCGGCCCAACGAAATCGTTGCAGCCGCTCTCTCCGTGTTTGTGGACAAGGGGTTTGCAGGCGCCCGTATGGACGAAATCGCCAAACAAGCGGGCGTTTCAAAGGCAACCTTGTTCGTGTATTTCCCCAGCAAGGACGACTTATTCAAGGCNGTCGTGCGCACCAACATCATTGACCGGCTGACCGCTTTTCAATCGACCGTTGCGCACTTCCAAGGGAGCAGTGGCGACNTGATCGCCTTAGCCATGCACAAATGGTGGCAGGAGATCGGCAGTACCCAGGCGGGGGGCATCAGCAAGCTCATTATTCAAGAGGCGAAAAACTTTCCCGAGCTCGCCGCCTTCTACCAGACTGAGGTCATGGGGCCTGGCTTGCATCTGATGCAAGCCATACTCAAAAGAGGCATCGCACGGGGTGAGCTACGAGACTTGGATCTGACCAATACCGTCATGGGCATCATGTCCTCGCTGTTATTTTTGTGTCTCTGGCGGCAGGCCATGGGGGTTGATAACCCCGTTTGCGGCCCTGCCATTGAGCCCACTGCTTTCATACAAAACCAAATCGATATTTTGCTCTCTGGCATCGAACTGAAAGGTAATCCGCCATGCGTCTGAAGTCTACTGTCAAGTGGCTCGTGTACAGCTTAATCGTCGTCGCACTCGCGGGTGGCGTGTGGCGCGCCCTGAAGGCACGCAGCGACGCGCAGGCCAGTGCTGCGCTCGCCGCCGAGGCGCTCAAAGCGCCCATCAACTATGTCCTTCAGGCCAGCGACACCGTCGTCGCCGCCAGGCAATCGTTGNATCAAACGCAGACCATCAACGGTACTGTGAAGGCTGTCAACGCGGTGACCTTGCGGAGCAATCAAGCAGCGATTGTCACGGCGATTCGGGTGCCTGAAGGCGGCCGTGTCAAGGCGGGGCAGGTGGTTGCACAGCTAGACGCAGANGATGCCAATGCACGCAGGGAACAAGCGCAGCAGCAGGTTATCGCGGCAAGGGCGCAAATGGATTTAGCGCAGCGCCAGCGCGACAACAACCGCGCACTGGTTGAAAAAGGGTTTATATCNAGCACCGCTTTGGTGAGCTCCGACAGCACGTACGCATCGGCAAAGGCCAACCACGAGGTAGCCATTGCGGCTTTGGACATTGCCAAACGAAACCTGGCTGATGCAACGGTTCGCAGCCCGATCAACGGGCAAGTCAGCCAACGCTACGTGAAACCAGGCGATCGTGTGGCGCTCAACGCACCACTCGTCGACATTGTCGACACCCGCTCGCTCGAGGTCGAGGTGATGGTGCCCATCGCCGCAGCTGCCAAGTTGCAGGTTGGTCAAATGGCGACATTGACGCTAGAAAGTAGCGCGACCACCGTAACCGCCCAGGTCGCACGCATCAACCCCAGCGTGGATGCCAGTAGTCGCAGCCTGAAAATTTACCTGAGTCTGCCAGTTGACTCCGCTCGGGTCGGGGAGTTCGTGACCGGCGATTTGGTCGTTGGCACTATAGAGGGAAGCGCTATCCCCTTGGATGCCGTGCGCACAGAGAAAGCGCAACCCTACATTCAGGTCGTTCAGAACCAACGCGTTGCCCACGTGAGCGTCACCATCGCCGCCACAGGCTCGCGTAACGGGCGCCAATTTGCCATCGTGTCTCCCCTCAACGCCGGCGAAATTGTGTTGTCGCCAAGCGCCGGGGTCATCGCCAATGGCACCGCTGTTCAACTGAGCAACTGAGCAACACAGCAACTAAGCAGCTACCCCAGCGCCAACGCCAACGCCGACCAACCCTAAAGACAAACGATTATGTGGTTTACCCAAGTCTCTTTACGCAACCCCGTCTTTGCCACCATGGTGATGTTGGCGTTTGTCGTACTCGGTGTTTTTGGCTATCAACGCCTACAAGTCGACCAATTTCCAAACGTCGACTTCCCAGTCGTCGCCATCAACACCGTTTACCCCGGCGCAGCGCCCGAGATTGTGGAGACGGAAGTCAGCCGAAAAATCGAAGAGGCCTTAAACACCATTTCAGGCATCAACTCCTTGAGCTCCCGCAGCTTCCAAGGCGCATCCGTGGTCATTGCAGAATTTCAACTGGACGTTGACAGTCGAAAAGCCGCCGATGACGTTCGCGAAAAAATTGCGGCCATGCAATCCAGCCTGCCCGATCTCGCGGAGGAGCCACGCATCAGCCGTTTTGACCCCGCAAGTCGTCCCATCTTCTCGGTGGCTGTCACTGTGGACGAGAGTCAAAAAGATGCACCAACGACGGCACAAGCCAGCGTCTGGGCCGATCAGGTTTTACGTAAGCAACTGGAGAACGTCCGCGGCGTGGGTCTCGTGTCCCTGGTCGGCGACACCGAGCGCGTAATTCAAATTGAATTACAGCCCACAGCCATGCGCGCGCTGGGCGTCAGCGCCCAACAGGTTGCCAACGCGGTCCGCTCAGAAAGCCAAGATTCGCCAATCGGGGCCGTTACATCGTCTGCGCGGGAGTTGGTCGTTCAGGTGCAAGCCCGCATGCAACGACCCAGTGACTTCGGTCAGATTGTTGTTGCGCGGAAAAATGGCATAGACATTCGACTTGACCAAGTGGCACGTATTGCCGACGCTGAGAAAGAGATTGAAAGCCTGGCGCTTTACAACGGGCAACGCACCGTTTTGTTACAAATTCAAAAGTCGCAAGACGAGAATACGGTCCAAGTCGTCGACCGCTTATCGGCTGAACTCACTGCGAGCAGCAAAGACTTGCCGCCAGGTATATCTTTGCAAGCCATTGGCGACAGCTCGCGTCCGATCCGGGTATCCGTCGCCAACGTGAAGGCGACCTTGATTGAAGGTGCCATCCTGACGGTGGTGATTGTTTTCCTTTTCCTAAACTCATGGCGCTCTACGGTCATCACTGGCCTCACACTACCAATTGCCATCATCGGTACGTTTTTATTCATGTATCTATTTGGCTTCACCATCAACATGATTACGCTGATGGCGATGTCGCTGTGTGTGGGCCTACTGATAGACGATGCGATTGTGGTGCGCGAAAACATTGTTCGCCACGTGCAGATGGGGAAGACGCCCTACGACGCCGCGATGGACGGCACCAAAGAGATTGGTTTGGCTGTCTTAGCGACCACATTGTCGATCGTGGCCGTNTTTGCCCCAATTGGTTTTATGGGCGGCATCATTGGTAAGTTCTTTCACCAATTTGGCATCACCATCGTGGCCGCTGTACTGATTTCGATGTTTGTGAGCTTCACNCTAGACCCCATGCTCTCGAGTATTTGGCATGACCCCGCCATCGATGACCACCGCAAACCTTTCAAGGCCGACAGTTGGTATAACAAAACCATTGGGCGCCTTACCCATGCGGTTGACGTCTGGCAAGACAGCCTATCCGAAAGCTATCAGCGCATACTGCGGTGGTCACTGCGCCACAAACTCGCCACTGTGGCGATGGCTTTGTCCACATTTGTTGCCAGCATCGCCATGATGCCGCTGCTCGGAACCGAGTTTGTTCCCAAGGCCGACTTCTCCGAAACACGCCTCAACTTCTACACACCGGTCGGCTCGTCTCTCGCAGTCACCGAGCTCAAAACCAAACAAGTTGAAGCCGTTTTGCGTTCGTTTCCGGAGGTTGATTACACCTTGTCCACGATAAACACAGGCAGTGCACGTGGCAAAAACTACGTTAGCGTCTATGTCCGCTTAATCGACCGCAAGCTACGCACCTTGGGCGTCGATCAAATGTCGGCTCAATTGCGGGAGCGGTTACGAAGCATTAGCGGTATCACCGTGACCCATGTGGGCTTGCTCGACTCCGTAGGNGGCAATAAGCAGATTGAATTCTCCCTGCAAGGGTCCGACTTGAAGGAGCTGGAGCGTATCAGCGCCACGGTGACGGACAGAATCCAAGGTATCCCTGGCCTAGTGGACCTCGACTCCAGCGTGAAGCCCAACAACCCGACCATAGACATCAGCGTGCGACGCGCCGCTGCCAGTGATTTGGGTTTGTCCGTGGGCGCTGTCGCGCAAAGCCTGCGCACCCTCGTTGCAGGTGAAACAGTCAGCACGTGGCGCGCGCCCGATGACCAGAGCTACGACGTGATTTTGCGACTGCCCGCGAGTGACCGCAGCAGCCTGGAGGACTTGAAGCAATTACCGTTCATCACGGGCGCGAACGCCGATGGTTCCGCCCGCGTGGTCACGCTGGCTCAGTTTGCCGACGTATTGCCTTCAACAGGGGCGAATCAAATTAACCGGAAAAACCTCAGCCGTGAAGTCGCCGTTAACGCAAACGCCTACGGTCGCTCGGTTGGAGAGGTCTCAGACGACATCCGCAAGGTGCTCGACGACGTGGCCCTCCCTCCGGGCTATCGCTATCAGTTTGGTGGCTCCACCAAGAANATGGCCGAGTCCTTCGGCTATGCGCTGTCAGCACTGGCCTTGGCCGTGGTGTTCATCTACATGATTTTGGCGAGTCAATTCAAAAGCTTTTTACAGCCACTTGCCCTCATGAGCGCCCTACCCCTGACGCTGATAGGCGTTGTGCTGGCCTTGCTGATGTTCCAGTCAGCCATGTCCATGTTCTCAGTAATCGGTGTGGTCATGCTCATGGGCTTGGTGACTAAAAATGCCATTCTGCTGGTCGATTTCGCCATACGCGCCCGCGAAGGGATTGACGGCGCCCCCCCGCTGGACCGAGACGATGCCTTGCTGATGGCTGCCAAGGTCCGCTTGCGCCCCATCTTAATGACCACCTTGGCCATGATTTTTGGTATGGCGCCGCTAGCGTTCGCTCTGTCTGAGGGTGCGGAGCAGCGCGCGCCCATGGGTCAAGCCGTGATAGGCGGCGTTATCACCGCCTCCTTGCTCACACTCGTGGTCGTCCCGGTTGTCTACTGCTACATGGACGATTTGAGCCAGTGGTTGAAGCGCTTGTTTGGTGCTCAGGAAAAACCCACGGTCTAAGAGCGAAACCCGCGCGCAATCAGTAAAATAACCCCTGTCTGAAAAAAATCCCCTGGGAGAGCCTGCATGCAAGCCGTGGTAAACACCGATCAAGCCCGATTCAACATGATCGAGCAACAAATTCGCCCATGGGACGTTNTGAACGCGCGTGTTCTGGAAACACTGAGTCAAGTTCCGCGCGAACGTTTTGTTCCCAACCAACACAAGGCGCTGGCTTTTTCAGATCTNGAAATTCCGTTGAGCGACCCCATCAAGGCGAGCCAGATGATGCTGGCACCCCGCGTCGAGGCCCGACTGTTGCAAGACATGGACCTGCAATCAAGCGACCACGTGTTAGAAATTGGCACGGGGTCGGGTTACATGGCGGCGCTATTGGCCCAACTGGTGCGACGTGTCACCACGGTTGAAATTGATCAAACGCTGGCCGCACAAGCGCGTGACACGATTGAGCACGCCAATATGCAAAACGTTGAGGTTATTTTGGGTGATGGCAGCTTCGTCGAGACGTGGAGCAAAAGTGGGCCATTCGACGTGATCCTATTAAGTGGCTCTGTCGCCACGATGCCCATGGCGTGGCTAACGCATCTCAAGCCTGGCGGCCGATTGGTTGGCATCAGTGGGCAAGCTCCCGTGATGCACGCGACATTTATCACCAAAGGCACGCACGACAGTGCCAGCACCCGTACGCCGTGGGATACCGTTGCCTCGCGTCTCATTGGTTTTCCCGAACGCTCACGATTTAACTTCTAACCTGAAGGCACTATCGCTCATGCTGCAATTACAACCAGCCGACCTCAGCCAATGGTTTGCCACCCACGAAGGGCAGCGCCCAGTGGTCCTTGATGTGCGTGAACCACATGAGTTTGAGACGGCGAGTCCCGCCGAAGACCCGGCATTCGACTTGATTCGCATGCCCATGCGGGGTGTGCCCGCCCGCTTAAATGAACTAGATAAAACCCAGCCGATTGCCTGTTTGTGTCACCATGGCGCACGCAGTGCGCAAGTTGCCATGTATCTTGAGAATATGGGTTATCTACATGTCGCGAACATCAGTGGTGGCATCGATGCCTGGGCCACCCAACTCGAGCCCACGCTGGCTCGCTACTGATCGCACACTGTTACGCCATACCGAGCGCACAGCGCCGCACCCACATTCACACCCACTCCACAGAGGAAGTCTGTTATGACATGTCATGTATCTGGTTTTTCAAAGCGCGTCACGTTGCCAACAGTGGGTCTATCGACATGTGTGCTTGGGGTTTTGTTGGCTTTTTCGTCAGGCGCAGGCGCGCAAAGCCTATCGGGGATGCTTGAGGCAGCACGTCAATTCGACGCAACTTACTTGAGCGATACAGCAGCAGCNCGCGCAACCTATGCCGCCGCAAAGCTTGACAACGCATCCACGCTGCCAAAGGTGTCACTGACATCATCTATCACGCAGTCGAATATATACGCCTCAGGCCGAAGCACAGAGAACCGGTCACAGAACATCGGCTTGATTGGTTCACAGTCGCTATTCAGTGAAAAAAATGCAGCAACAGCCAAGAAGGTCACCCAAACTGAGCAAGCGGCAGCGACATTGCAGCGCGTCGCAGAGCAGTCGCTCATCGTGAGAGTTTCACAGGCTTACTTTGATGCGCTGACCGCGCAAGATACCTTAGTGAGCGTTCAGGCATCCAAAAAGGCCGCCGAACAGCAACTCGCCGCCGCNGAGCGTAACTTCGAAGTCGGCAACACCACGATCACCGACGCTCGCGAAGCCCAAGCCCAATACGACCGAATTACGGCCGACGAAATCAATGCGCAGAATAGTCTGGAACTTGCGAAACTGTCGCTGGCGCAGTTGACCGGTGTCACCTCGCCGCAACCCAAGGCTTTCATGGCCGATCGACTTCCTGACCTTTCGGGGGAGACGCTCGAGACATGGGTGAGGCGAAGCGCCGAAACCAATTTGGCTATCGCCAAATCACGCGTCGACCTGGAGAACGCACGACTAGACTTAGAAATCGCCAAGGCAGGAGAAAAGCCCACGCTGGATGTAGAGGCCGCGTATCTGCACAANGGCACCAATGCGGCACACGGCATTGCAAATACGGCAAGCTACAACCCCACAAGTAGCATTGCGCTGAAGTTTAATTGGCCACTGTACACAGGTGGCGCGGTCCAAAATGGCATTGCAGCCGCACTTGAGAAAGAGGCCAAGGCGCGTGCTGACCTTGAAAACGCGACCCGTACCGCAACCAATCAGGTGAAGCGTGCCTTCCTAGGACTTCAATCGGGCATGAGCCAAGCAACGGCGTTGCAAGCAGCCCTTGTGTCCAGCCAGAGTGCGTTGGAGGCGAATCAACTTGGCTACGAAGTCGGTGTGCGCATCAATATTGATGTCTTGAATGCGCAGACCGCTGTGTATAAAACACAAGCCAGTTTGGCCAAGGCGCGCCATGATGTCTTGCTAGATAGTCTGAAACTGCGCCAAGCCGTCGGTGTGCTCAGCGATGCCGATGTGGACGCGGTATCGCGCCTGCTACAGCCCTAAGGTTCTAGCGTCGGTCGCGTTCCCCTCCGCAGCCTGCGCGACGCAGTCGATGGTGCGGGCTGACGCACCTTGGTGGGTGGCAACCAGCGTCAACGCGGCTTGCGACATCTCGGCGCGCAACCCCACGTCATCGGCGATCGCCACGCCCGCCATCAGTGCCTCTTGCATGTCGGGCGCGCGGACCGCTGCTCCGCACGCAATGGCCCAATCAGCCGCTTGGGCAAAGTTGTANGTGTGCGGACCAACGACCACCGGGCAACCACAGGCGGCGGCCTCAATCAAGTTTTGGCCACCAAATACGGCAAANCTCCCTCCCATCAGTGCGACATCCGCCAGCGCGTAGTACACAGGCATCTCTCCNACGCTATCGCCCAACCAAATACAGGGTTTGGCTGAGGGACCGTTCATGGCAGAGACATCGGATGGCCCTGCCGCAGCCCATGCACTGCGCTTTTGCACGTCAAAGCCTGCACCNAGCAATAAGCGCTCGATTTCAGCTACCCGGTGTGGGTGCCTAGGCACCAGTAGCCAGTGACATGNTGAGAGCGACAACGTCATCTGGGTGGCCTCACTCAGGAGCGCGTCAACCCAAGCGTGCTCTTCTCCCTCGCGCGAGCTCGCTAACATCACGACCGGTTTCGTCAGTCCTTGACGCCATTGCTGACCCTGAGCCTGCGCCGCCTCATGAACGGTGACGTCAAATTTCACATTGCCAANGTGGCCAAGCACGCGCGCACCTAACTGCTCAAACCGCATCGCATCATCTGCGGTTTGGGCTACCACACCGCCGAGTGCACTGAACGCAAGTTGCGACAGAGTAGTCAGCCCAAAACGTGACGCTTTATGCAGGGAGCGCTCAGACAAACGCCCATTGACTAAATAAAGCGGNAACCGCCTCTCGGTACAGGCGAGCACCAACTCGGGCCACACCTCGGTTTCCATCAACAACCCCATACGCGGCTTGAAGTGCGCAAGAAAGCGCTGCACACTGGCTGGCTCATCCCATGGCAACCAGGTTTGTTGATCACCCGCCCTGAGCAACGGCGTTCCCGCCGCCCAACCGGTGGCCGTCCCGTGCGTCAGTAACAGCTGGCTATCCGGCCAGCGCCGACGTATGGCCTCGATTAGCGGCAGACACGCGCGGGTCTCACCAAGCGAAACCGCATGTACCCAGACGTACTCCCCCGNAGCAGCGCCNGTGTAATAACCCCTGCGCGCGGGCAGGTCGTGCGCATAAAGCGGCTCCAATCGTGCACGACGCCGGTATTTAAAGGTCAANAATGGGGCCGCCATGCGCATAACGGCACGATATAGCGCCCGGACCNCGCGCGATCTCAGCGGCTTTTCGGCGCTCACCTGCATGGTTAGGTCTTCNCCGTATCGAACAAGGACTGATANACCTGGGCAATCCCCGCCGCCTCAGCAGCGAGGGAAAAATGCTGCGCAACACGCGCTCGGGCACTTAAGCCCATAGCCCGTGCGCCAGGTAAATCGGACAGCACCTGTTGCGCGGCGGTGGCGAGGCCCTGCGCGTCTTCCAAGGCCACCATGTATCCGTTGACACCAGGCTCTACCAACATACTGAAGGCACCTGTCTCTGAGCAAACCAGCGCACAGCCGCAGGCCCCCGCTTCAAACGGCGTCAAGCCAAAAGGCTCATAACGCGGACATGCTATGCACAAGGTGCAGCGCTCGTACCAGCGATGTATCTCGCCAGCAGCNACCTCGCCAAGAAATACGATGCGATCGGACAANCCCGCCGCCTCTATCCGCGCCAGCAGGTCTTTCTGAAACGCTTGGTCTTTGGCTTGCGCCAAGCCCGCGATAACCGCGGTAGCGCCTGGCAAATGTGGCAGCGCCGCTATCATGGCATCCACAAAAATATCGGTGCCTTTGTCTGGCCGCACACGACCAAAAACGCCGATACCGTAAGTTCCGGACAGCCCCGTTTCCGCCCACAGAACGTCTTTATCAGCAGGGACGGAAAAGCGACTCAAGTCAACACCATGCGGCACGACTGCCGTTGTGTTCGGCACGAACGAGGCCGCCAATGGCGTCGTGCTGATTACCGCATCCATGCGGCTAATGAGCCAACGCGGAAACCAGCCATGACGGTGCTGGGCTGCCGATGTAAAAACCAGCTTGATGGGCAAGCGAAGCACGTCACGAGCCCACAGCCCTGCCATCATTTCGTGATCACGGCGGACATGCCATATACGAAAATCACGTCCTGTTGGCGGCCGTTTTGATACGCGAATCGCCTCTTTCAGGCGCAGGCCTGCTATGCCATTGGATAGCGGCGTGCCGCAATAGGCGAGGCGCCACTGTTGTAACTGCCACGGCACCAGTGCATTGACCGTCGCGGATACCCCCGTGTAACGCGTCTTTANATTAAAGACAATGACCTCGGGGTCCGGNTGGTTGTGGGGTATGGACACAGTAAGGGCCTTTTCAATGACTGGCGTGTTGAATCTGTGCGTCTGGCATGTGGGCTCTCAGCAAAGCCATGAAGCGCGACTCAATACGCGTACACGCCTCGGCATCATGCCCCTCGAAACGCAACACCAACACCGGCGTGGTGTTGGAAGCACGAATCAACCCAAAACCATCAGGCCAGTCAACCCGCAGGCCATCGATGGTGCACAGCTCACCCGGCGCCCCAAAGTTTTCGGNATCTGCTTGTGCGGCCACCACCAGCGTGTCAACCAACGCATGAGCGTCTTGGCCGCTGCAGTCGATATTCAACTCTGGCGTACTGACGCTATTTGGCAACCCATTGAGTACCGCGCTGACGTCGGGTGAGCGGCTCAAAATTTCTAATAATCGTGCGCCAGCATACGTCCCATCATCGAAACCATACCAACGCTCCTTGAAAAAGATATGGCCACTCATCTCGCCACCCAATGGGCTGTTGAGAGCCTTCATATGGGCTTTTACCAGCGAGTGGCCTGTCTTAAACATCACAGGCTGCCCCCCTGCCGCTGCAATCTCTGGCGCCAAGCGCTGGCTACACTTGACGTCAAACACAACGGTTCCGCCCGGCACACGCGACAGCACGTCTCTCGCGAATAAAACCATCTGGCGGTCGGGGTAAATTACCTGACCGTCCTTGGTGACAATGCCCAAGCGATCGCCATCGCCATCAAAGGCAAGTCCAATCTCCGCGTCAGTGGTGCGCAGCGCGTGTATGACATCTTGCAGGTTTTCTAACTTACTTGGGTCTGGGTGGTGGTTGGGGAAGTTGCCGTCCACCTCACTAAACAAGGCAACAACGTCACAACCGAGTGCCCGGAAAATACCCGGCGCGGTGGCGCCTGCCACACCGTTGCCACTATCGACAACGATTTTCATAGGGCGACTCAACTGGATATCCGCCACCACACGTTGCCCATAGTCTGCAGCTATGTCTAGGCGCTGAATCGTATCAGCGCTTGCGGGCTGCAGACGCCTATCGTCTTCCGATAATCCATCCATCGCCGCCCGCAAGGCCTGAATGGTATCGCCGTAAATCGCCTCTCCCGCCAACACCATTTTGAAACCGTTGTAGTTTTTCGGGTTGTGGCTTCCCGTGATCTGTATGCCTGTGCTGCACAGCGTATGTGCTGCAAAATAAAGCATGGGNGTCGTGGCTAGGCCAATATCTANCACCGCCACACCGGCNGCGGCCAAGCCACTGCACAAAGCCTCAGATAAGGACGGACCACTCAGACGNCCATCGCGACCGACGGCAACAGTGGTCTCACCCAAGGACCGAGCAGCCCGGCCGAATACCAGCCCCAGCGCCCACGCGAACTCCGGCGTTAATTGCTCGGGCACGGTGCCCCTGATGTCGTATGCTTTGAAGCACTTTTCTTGAAAAAGCATTCACCCACCTTCGCCGGTTTTGGTTATTGACGCCTCCATTGTAAGAAGTTTGGCTCACGAACTGGCATGCGGTGTTTGCACCGCATCACGTCGTTATTTGACGCACAATGGCAGCATGCCGTTGCACGATGCTTACACTGTATTTGAGGGGCCCTGGGGCCCGATGCAAGCCGCCTGTCGCGGCGAAATGCTCACTGGCTTGTGGTTTGTACCNCAAGCGCATGCCCCCAACCTCTCTGAGGTTCCGCGCATGGACAAGCATCCGCTTTGGGCTGTCCTGAAAAAGGAATTAAAGGCGTATCACACCGGTAGACTGCAACACTTTACCGTGCCGCTGCAATGGACCCATGGCAGCGCGTTTGCCCAAGCGGTTTGGACACAGCTACGTACTGTCCCCTGGGGACAGACCATCAGCTACGGCGCACTCGCGAAGTTGGTCAGTACAACCACAGGCCGTCACGCCAGCGCTCGCGCAGTCGGTGGTGCGGTCGGGCGTAATCCCATCAGTATTGTGGTACCTTGCCATCGTGTCGTGGGTGCCAACGGCAGCCTCACGGGGTATGCCGGCGGCCTTGACAAAAAAATAGCTTTTTTGCGTTTGGAGAATAGCCTTGGCTAACGCAGACGGCGCACCGCAACACACGAACGCTACCCAAACCCAAAGCTGGTTAGCGCGACTACATGCGCGACCTTGGTGGGTAGACATGTTGGTACTGAGCACCATGTGGGGCTCATCATTTATGTTCACCAAGGTCATCACGCAAGACATCGGCCCTATGCCCGCCGCGTTCGGCCGTGTCGCCGTCGCCTTCGCGTGCTTACTGCCCCTGCTTGCCCTACGCGGGGAACTGCCAACGCTCAGGGCGCATTGGCGACGGATCATGCTTTTGGGCATCTTGAATTCGGGTATCCCCTTTGCCGCCTACTCCATCGCTATGCTGACCGTGCCGAGCAGCACGGGTGCCATCATCAATGCAGCGACGCCGCTATTTGGCGCCGTCATCGCATGGGTTTGGCTAAAAGACAAGTTGACGCTCAGCCAGATGGTCGGCCTTGTGATCGGCTTTGTCGGCGTGACGCTCTTAGCTCTGCAAAATGCAAGCGAGGCACCGGCTGCCGAATTAGGTAGCTACATTATTGGCATTGCCGTCTGTATCGCGGCGCCTATTTTTTACGGCATATCGGCCAGCTTCACTAAACGCTATTGCAAAGATGTGCCGCCCACCGTATCGGCAACGGGAAGCCAACTTGGCGCCACCTTATTTCTCGCGCCGCTGGCATGGCTGTACTGGCCTGCGCAGGGCATACAAAGCGGTACGATTGCCTCTTTGGTCATCCTCGGTGTTTTCTGCACTGGCTTTGCTTACATTTTATTTTTCCGAATGATCGCCATGGTTGGAGCGACCAAGGCGCTATCCGTCACATTCGCTGTTCCCGTCTTCGCCGCATTTTATGGCGTGACCTTTCTTGGCGAACACATCACGCCNTACATGGTGGCATGCGCCGCCGTGATTTTGGCGGGAATCAGTCTGTCGACAGGCTTGCTGCGTCCGTTTAAGTAACGCCTCTTAACCAACCACGCCATGGCATCCCCTTGTTAAGCGGGCACCCGTAAAGGCTCCACATCAGACCTTTAGCCAGCTTGCTGATTTGGGCTTAAGAAAGGGTGTCGTTTGGGTTCCCGTGGTACGCGAGCAAGCCACGGGTGCACCTGACGCAAACGAACGAGAATCCGGTGCGACAG
>JGI26088J50261_1001167_pt1 | contig 14569 bp, 11 predicted proteins | sample SaaInl1SG_22_DNA_FD_50261 | JGI IMG/M metagenome (IMG submission 50261)
GATATTGTTTCACGCGCAGGATTCTACGGTTCCTACGCATGGCACGTAAAGTTTACCGATCAAAACAGCCTAAGCTTAGGTCTAGGTGCCGGTTATGTGAACAATACCATTAACGTGGGTGGTATTCGTGTACAGGACGCTTTAGACCCAGTATTATTCTCTGCATTAAATAGAGCCAAGTTTGATCTGAACTTTGGGTTTAACCTCAAATTCGGCGACTTCTCTTTCGGAGCAGCAGTACCGAACATTTTAGCGCCTAAGGTAGATTTCTCAGACAACTACGTCATTAGTCCCTTCCAGTACCAGTACATGCGTCACTATGTAGTGAACACTCAGTACGATGTGAACTTGCAAAAGGGTCTCATGACCTTAAGTCCTTTTGTCACTGTTCGTGCGAATGAAGTAACTATTCCACAAGTGGATGCGGGTTTAATGTTTAACCATAAAGAGTATTTCTTTATAGGTGCAGCTTACCGTTCTTCTTATGCAGTAACGGCGAATACCGGAGTGCATTTGACGGAAAACATCACTTTGGGTTATGCGTATGATTTCTCGCTGAATACCTACGGTTTTGCATTGGGTAATTCGCATGAATTTATGCTCCGCTATTCTTTTGGCGAAAGCAAAAAAGACAAGCGATTGGAGAACGAGCTGAAAAAATTGAAGGACCGTCAAAATCGTCAGTCTGGANATCTTGAAGACCTTCTGAACGACCGTCTTGATGAATTCAAGGATGAGGTTTCTGCTCAGCAGAAAGAGCTATTTGATGCAGAAAAAGAAAACCTAAAAGGAGAACTTAGTGAAGCCGTTTCTCAGGCAGCAGCGGGTTCTGGAAATAACGGCTTTAATGGAAATGGCGCTGCAAATGCGGGTACTGTTGGTGGTAATGGAGCTGGTGCAATGAACAATGGCGCCAACAATCAAACCGGCGCATACCCGAACATTACTTATCCGCAAACGCCACAAGGCGGTCAGGTGAAAAGCAATATTAAAGGCTACGATCCTAACCAATACGCAGGAAATGTTCAGGCGGGGTCACGCGGTTACTATGTGACTGCCGGCGTGTTCGGTTCTGTGACGAATGCCAACAAACTTCAGGCACGTTTGAGCAAGCAAGGCATTGCTTCTGATGTGTTCCAAGATCCAGGAAATAACATGTACTACGTCTTCTTATTGAAGTTCAACAACTACGAATCAGCGAAACAAGCGCAGACGAGTGGATTTAACGGACAGTACGGTGGCAAACTTTGGATTAAGNCCCTGTAATACATAGAAGAAAAAAACACAAAAAACCCGGCGCATCGCGCCGGGTTTTTTTATGCCAAATTTTGGGTTATTTTTTTTCGGCTTCCCGCGTTGGGTAAATAAGGTCCGGGTTTGTTGGGGTATTGTCCTTAGCGAGCTTTCCGCCGTTTAAGATGCGCTCAGCTTGGGTAAGGTGCCTGGCGATGTGTGGGATAATGATTTCAAGTGCCGTAATGGATTTAATCTTAAACGGCGGCAACGCTGAGGTTACCTTGGTATTGCACAAATCCTTACTGTTAGGAATGATTCGCACCAACTTTTCAATTTGACTGAGATCCGCAATGAAGTTCTCCATGACTTTCTGCGGAGCAATTTTTAAATCTGGATTTCTTAGGCGGCGTGGTTTTAGTTTTCTGGGTGCGGGGATTTTCAGTGCTTTCGCCTTGGTTATAGGTTGCATCCATACCCGCTTTTTTTGTGAACCAGCCCATTTTTATACTGCTGGATTCTTTTGCTTCAGGCAATTGGCACACTTTAGTCAATTGCGGCAGATACACCTCATTCACATTGTTGATGTGTTCGATGCATTCAATAGCAGACCACTGTTCCCCTTCAGGAATAAAAAAGAGCTCTTCGTCTTCTAGGAAGTAGAATGCCCGCTCAAATTGAGCTTTGTGTTGGGCCAATTCGTTTAAACGGTTTGCTATGTATTCGGGTGTTTGCATGCGCTATTTTGAGTCTGCTTCGGTAGTAATGCGATGGAATACTTCGTAAACGCCTTGTAGGTGCATTATGTTTTGAGCAACAAAGGTGAGTTTATCTCCTTTTTGTTTGATTTGAACGCTGCGTGGGTGCTTTTGTAGATAACCTAGGACGTCAGAGAAAATGGGTAGTTGGTAGTACGGACTGTTATTTTCAGCCGCAAAGTGCGCAATAAGTTTACCGCCCTTAATGATGATTTTCGTGAAGCCAATGTGCTTCGCGAGCCATTTAATGCGGATGCTGTACAGCAGGTCTTCGACTTGTGGGGGAATCGGTCCGAATCGGTCTTCCAATTCTAATTGGAACAGCAACAGATCTTCCTCTTTTTCCAGCTCACCCATGCGCTGGTATAATTTCAACCGCTCTTCAATGTTATTAACGTATTCGTCTGGAATATGAAGCGCGAGATCAGTGTCTATTTGGACCTCATCCACGAAATGCGACCCTTCGGTTTTATCCGGCTGGTCGTACAAATCTTTGAATTCATTTTCTTTGAGTTCATTCACCGCTTCGGCCAGAATCTTTTGATATGTATCGAAGCCCATGTCGGAAATGAAGCCGCTTTGTTCGCCGCCCAACAGATCGCCAGCGCCCCGAATTTCGAGGTCCTTCATGGCAATTTTAAATCCAGAACCTAGATCTGTAAACTGCTCTAAAGCCTGGAGTCGCTTGCGCGCCTCGTCCGTAAGCGTGCTAAGTGGCGGTGCAATCAGTTTACAGAATGCCTTTTTGTTGGAGCGTCCTACACGCCCGCGCATTTGGTGCAAGTCGGACATGCCAAAGTGGTTGGCGTTGTTGATAATGATGGTATTCGCATTGGGCACATCNAAGCCACTTTCGATAATAGACGTAGCGACTAAAACGTCGTATTTCCCGTCCATAAAATCCAACATGATTTTTTCCAATTTNTTNCCGTCCAATTGACCGTGGCCTATGGCAATTCGCGCGTCGGGCACCAAACGTTGAATCATTCCAGCGACTTCCTGTATGTTGCTGACTCGATTATTGATAAAGAAAACTTGTCCACCGCGTTGGATTTCGTAACTCACTGAATCGCGAATGGCTTCTTCTGTGAATCCGATCAATTCTGTTTCAATGGGTTGTCTGTTTGGTGGAGGAGTAGTCATTACACTGAGGTCGCGTGCGGCCATCAGCGAAAACTGTAGGGTGCGCGGAATAGGCGTGGCGGTCAACGTCAAGGTATCAACACCCACCTTCAGCGTCTTTATTTTATCCTTTACCCCTACGCCAAATTTTTGTTCTTCGTCCACAATAAGGAGCCCGAGGTCTTTGAATTCCACGGTCTTACTGACCAATTTATGGGTGCCTATAAGAATATCTACTTTGCCACTTTTAAGATTNGCTAAGGTCTCGCGTTGCTGCTTGGCCGTGCGAAATCTATTGATGTAATCTACCGTTACGGGAAAACCCTCCAGCCGTTTGGTAAAGGTCTTGAAGTGTTGGAAAGCGAGAATCGTGGTTGGCACAAGCACAGCGACTTGTTTACCATTTGCAGCAGCTTTNAATGCNGCNCGNATGGCAATTTCNGTTTTNCCAAAGCCCACATCACCACAAATGAGGCGGTCCATTGGCATGGGGCGCTCCATGTCCTTCTTCACTGCTTCCGTCGCCGAAACTTGGTCGGGCGTNTCTTCGTATAAGAAACTGGCTTCCAATTCATGTTGGAGGTAGCCGTCTGGNGCACATTCGAAGCCAATAGCTTCNTTGCGTTTTGCGTACAATTGGATCAAATCAAAGGCAATCTGCTTCACCTTCGCTTTCGTCTTCTTTTTCAGCGATTGCCATTGTGGGCTGCCCAGCTTATTCAATTGCGGGGCCGTACCATCTTTGCCGTTAAACTTACTGATCTTATGCAGCGAATGAATGCTTACATACAGAATATCGTTGTCCCGATAGACTAATTTTATAGCCTCTTGCACGGTACCGTTATTGTCGATTTTTTGAAGCCCGCCAAACTTACCCACACCGTGGTCAACATGCGTTACATAATCGCCAAACTCTAATGCGTTGAGTTGTTCTAGTGTGATGGCCTGTTTTTTCTGGGCACCGTTTTTAATGTTGAACCGCTGGTAACGGTCGAAAATCTGGTGATCAGTATAGAGATAGACACCGGCTACTTCGTCTTCAAAACCTTCGTGTAAGGATGTGGTAGTAGTGTCGTACTGCGGGGCAAGCTCCAAATCCTCAAAAATGGCCTTGAACCGGTCTATTTGCTTTTCGTTCGCGCACATCAACACGGCCCGCTTGCCCCGCCCATCTACATCGAGTAGCGTTTGAGCAAGAAGATTGAAGTCCTTATTAAACGCGCGCTGCGGAAGTGCTTTGCTCTCTATGGTTTGCGTATGCCACTGGGCTTTGCCAAATTCTACGCGACTGTAATCCATAAGATCACGCTTCATCGCATCGCCTGAAACAAAAAGCTCGCTAGGCGCACCGCGTTTCACGGCATCTCCCAGCTGCTCGTAGGTTTCGTGGGCCAATTCCATTAATCGGTCCAAACCTGCCGTCAGCAATGCAGGCGTATCCAGCCATACTTGCGTCTGCTTAGGTAAATAGCTTAAAAAGGAGCTGCGCTGCTCGAGGAAGGTTTTGTTTTCAACGTTCGGAACTATGCTCATTTTGCTCGCCTTCCCAATGGTGCGTTGGCTCTCAATATCGAAATAACGAATACTCTCTACCTCATCGTCAAAAAATTCTACCCGATACGGGTGGTCTTTTGAAAAAGAGAAGATGTCGACAATACCTCCGCGCACCGAAAATTGTCCGGGACTTGTGACAAAGTCCACCCGTTCGAATTGGTATTCAAAAAGGGTTTCGTTTAAAAAATCGATCGATATGCGTTCGCCCACATGAAGCTTAAGGGTGTTGCTTTCCAATTCCTTTTTAGTGACTACTTTTTCGAAAAGTGCTTCCGTGTAGGTGATCACTAGCGGTGAACGTCGTCTGCTGCTGAGATGATTGAGTACCTCTGCCCGAAGCAGAACGTTGGCGTTATCGGTTTGAGCCACTTCGTAAGGTCTGCGGTAAGAAGCCGGGTAGAAATAACACGGCACCTTAGGCAGGAGCTTTTGAAGGTCGTTTTGAAGGTAGGCGGCCTGCTCTTTACTCTGTGCGATCAGGAGTTGAGGAGCATCGGTTTGTACAAAAGCGGCAGCGGCTAAAAGAGCAGTATGAGAGCCACCTGCGGTGGCACACCCGATGGCTGTGCGTTGGTTGTCTTTGGCAGCCTCAACTAAGGCTTGAATGAGCGGGTGTTCATCGTAATAGCTAAGTAAGTCTGCCAGTTCCAAGGGTTATTCTTTGTATTTCTGCAAAAATGCATGGGCGGTCTCGACCATACGCGGCGATCCTATGAAAATAGGTACCCGCTGGTGCAATTCCGTAGGGTCTATTTCCAAAATTCGCTTTGCGCCGTTCGTGGCCATGCCGCCGGCTTGTTCAACAATAAAAGCGAGTGGATTACACTCGTACAGAAGTCGAAGTTTACCATTTGGTGCCATCGTTCCTGTGGGGTAAAGATACACCCCGCCTTTTATAAGATTGCGGTGAAAATCGGAAACTAATGAGCCTATGTAACGGGAGGTATAGGGCCTATTTGTGGCTTCGTCAAACTCTTGACAATATTTCAAATACTGCTTTACCCCAGTGGGAAAGTGCACATAATTCCCTTCGTTAACACTGTAGATTTTACCCTCAGCGGGGATGGTCATGTTCGGGTGGGATAAACAGAAAACTCCGATGGACGGGTCCAGCGTAAACCCGTTCACACCATTTCCTGTGGTGTATACCAGCATGGTCGATGAGCCGTAAACGACATACCCCGCTGCGATTTGTGCATCTCCGGGCTGTAAAAAATCTTTTAAACTGACCGGACTTCCGGTAGGTGTGATGCGGCGGTAGATGGAGAAAATAGTACCCACGCTCACGTTAACGTCAATATTAGAGGATCCATCGAGCGGATCCATGAGCACGATGTATTTTGCGTCGGCATGAATTTCATCGTCGAAGCCGATAAAGGAATCTTCTTCCTCCGAAGCGACACCGCAAACCTGTCCCATGCTGCGAAGTGCGCGCATAAAAGTGTCGTTGGCTATGACGTCTAATTTCTGTTGCTGTTCGCCTTGCACATTTTCAGAGCCTATAGCGCCTAAAATATCTGCCAAACCGGCTTTATTGATTTCTCTATTCACCACTTTCGCGGCAAGGCGAATAGAAGTCAAGAGTTGCGATAGTTCTCCGGATGCAAACGGAAAATCTTTTTGGTTCTCGACGATGAATTCGCCGAGCGTGGTGGGTTGTACCATGGTCAGTGGTTCTTTGGTTGTGATAGGTGGGGGCAAGTTAGCCATTTTCTGTGGGAATCGCCTGAAACTAAAGATTACCTTTACCCCATGAGATTCGACGGACAAGTACGTGCTAAAAAGCACTTGGGACAACACTTCCTCAAAGATGAGAGTATCGCAGAACGCATTGCGGCTGTAGTGCCTTTTGAGGGTGTAGAAAAAGTTTTAGAAATCGGTCCAGGTATGGGCGTGATGACGAAATATTTGTTGAGAAATCCNTCNNTAGAAACGTGGGTGATTGAGATNGATGAGGAGAGCGTGAGTTATTTACAAGCGAACTACAACCAACTCAGTGCCCGTATTTTACAGGAGGATTTCTTGAAATGGAATCCTTCAAGAACCTTTGGCGATACACCGTTCGCCCTAATCGGTAACTTTCCGTACAATATTTCTTCTCAGATTGTTTTCAAGGTATTAGAAGAGCGCCATCAAATCCCTCTTTTTGGCGGGATGTTTCAGAAAGAAGTGGCCGAGCGTTTGTGTGCTCCGCCGGGGAATAAAACCTATGGTATCCTATCCGTTTTATGTCAAGCGTATTATGATTTAACATACGACTTCACAGTACCGCCTACAGTATTTAATCCACCGCCAAAGGTGGAGAGTGGAGTAATGCACATGGTTCGGAAATCAACGGATCCGGACATTTCCTTTGCCATTCTTAAACGCGGAGTGAAGGCGGCTTTTGGACAGCGGAGAAAAACGTTACGTAATGCTTTGAAAGTCCTTAACTTGCCTATNGGCTTTGACCACCCGTATTTAACGAAACGTGCGGAGCAACTGAGCCATTTGGAGTTTGTGGAATTGCTAAATGCCATTGAAGATGGAAGAACTCAATCTTAACGATAGAATTGTTGAAGCAGCGGGTGTAACAGACGCGTCGACTTTTGAGGCCTTGATGGAAGGTATTCACGCTGCGGATATTGCTGAGGTTTTAGAAACGATGGAGGTTGATGAGGTGGAGAGCCTTCTTGATCGGCTTGATTCTGAGCGTGTAGCGGACGTCTTAGTAGAGATTGATGAGGATCTTCGGGCTGATCTTCTCACACGTTATTCCACTGAGGATATCGCGCATGAGTTGGTCGAAAACATGGATAGCGATGATGCTGCGGATATGTTGTCAGAACTTTCAGATGAACTCACAAAGGAGGTACTCTCTAAGGTTGAAGATGTCGAGCAAGCCAAAAAAATTGCACAACTCCTTACACACGATGAAGATTCTGCNGGAGCCTTGATGGGTACGGAATTAGTCAAGGTTAATGAAGGTCTAACTGCATTGCGTTGTGTGGCAGCAATGAGAAATCAAGCTGAAAATATCGATCGCGTTCATGCAGTATATGTAGTCAACGATGCGGATATTTTGGTGGGTACATTAAGCTTAAAGAAGCTGCTTACAGCAAAACGTACTGCCAATATCACGGATCTTTACACGCCTATAAAGCATACCGTACTCTCAAATACCCCTGCTGAGGATGTGGCAAACATGATGCAGAAATACGATTTGTTTGTTCTGCCAGTGGTTAATGCGGCGGGCGAATTATTGGGTCGAATCACGTTAGATGATGTGGTTGACTTTATTCGTGAAGAAGCGGAGCGTGATTACCAATTGGCGTCAGGTTTGACCGATGAGGTTGAAAGTGACGATACGGTTTTTGAAGTTACAAGAGCACGCATACCGTGGTTGCTTATCGGTCTCTTTGGTGGATTGATAGTGGCACTGATGTTGGGCGAAAACGAAGGTGATATTAAATCGGTTCCAGCATTGGCCTTATTCATGCCTTTGATTGCGGCTATGGCGGGAAATGTTGGAGTTCAATCTTCAGCGATTGTTGTTCAAGCCTTNGCCTCAGATAAGAAGGAGCAGAATATCATTGCGAAACTCTGGAAAGAATTATCTGTGGGTTTGGTAAATGGACTCATACTAGCGAGTACGATGTACGGGGCAGGCTTGCTTTTGGGTTACGACCAATTGGTCACCTTGACGGTTGCCGTTTCCTTACTCACTGTGATCGTCTTTGCATCCTTGTTTGGGACGTTCATACCCTTGCTGCTGAATAGATTCAACATCGACGCAGCGCTTGCAACGGGCCCATTTATTACTACGGCCAATGATGTGATTGGATTGATTATTTATTTCCAAATTGGTCGTTATATCATCGGATACTGATGAAGGCATTACTCCTAGACGATACGCATCCGCTCCTAGAAGAAGGTTTGAGCGCGGGTGGATTGGAATTGGTTCGAGCGTTTGACGAACCCTTGGCAGCGCTCACTGAAAGGCATGCTGATGCTGAAGTGATTATCATTCGTTCACGCCTGAAAGTAACTAAGGATTTCTTGAATGCTTTTCCTCAACTTAAAGTCATTGGGCGTCTTGGCGCCGGGCTGGAAAATATAGATGTTGAAGAAGNAGCCCGAAAGCAGATCGTTTGTCTGCGCGTACCGGAGGGAAATGCACGNGCAGTTGCGGAGCATGCTTTAGGAATGCTCTTGAGTCTACTCAATCACTTGCCGCGTGTTCAGCGTGAGATCAAAGAGGGAAAATGGTTGCGTGAGTCGAACAAGGGCCGTGAGCTCCAGGCCCTCAAGGTGGGGGTGATTGGCTACGGTGTAATGGGTGGCACCTTCGCACGTTTGCTTGATGCGATGGGCGTAACAGTACTTGCGTGTGATAAATACAAGACAGGCTACGCAGAAGGTGGTATCAAGGAGTGCACATTACACGAGCTCTACAACGAATCGGATGTCATTAGTTTGCANCTGCCATTAACAGCGGAAACTCGGGACTATGCGAATGCCGAATTTTTCGCTTCATTCGACAAACCCATTCACTTTCTCAACACNGCGCGTGGGCCCATTTTAAATACAGCCGCTTTAGTAGCTGCCCTTGATTCCGGGAAAGTGCTGAGTGCAGGATTGGACGTGTTGGAATATGAGAAGTCCAGTTTTACAAGTCTCTTTGAAGGACCACTGCCACCGGCATTAACTGCTTTGCTTGAACGTGAAAACGTGTTATTAAGTCCACATATTGCGGGCTGGACCAAAGAAAGCTTTGAAAAAATGGGCGCAGGATTGGCGCAAAAGGTTTTGGTAGTCCTTAAAACTGTTTAAAAACAAACTGAACGATATCTGGCGTACGCTGCTCAAGGAGAATATCGAGCCCTTTTGTTTCGCGCTCTTCATCTTCTTTACGGTAATGTCGAATGGTTAAAAGTGCTGTGTCGGAAACCAATTCTAAGTCGAATAAATCGGTCAATTCGCCTATCACTTTTGGGACGATAATAGGGTCATGATTTATACAGAACACAGCCTTCGTTGCAGTATTACGCATGAGATTGACCACGACGCCTTGATCCGCAAACAGCTGGTAAATAGCACTGAGGTGGTGTTCTACGATAAACGCCAAATCCTTAGTCTTTAGCTGAAGCAGTGCTTGATTTTTCTTTAATATGAAATTGGGCACTTCAGGTGTAGCGCGTTCGACACCACCTATAGTTGTTCCATCCGCCGCTGGGTCTACGAAACTTTTGATGTGTAAAGGAATGCCTTTCTTTTTAAGCGGCTGAATGGTTTTGGGGTGAATGATTGATGCCCCATAAAAAGCAAGTTCAATGGCTTCGTTGAAGGGTAATTGGTCAATCTTAGTCGTGTTTTGGAAAGTCTTCGGGTCGCCGTTTAACATACCAGGGACATCCTTCCAGATGGTTAAGCTGTCGGCACCCAAACAGAACGCGAAAACAGCACCAGTATAATCCGAACCTTCACGACCTAAAGTGGTCGGTTTACCTGAGGCAGTAGCGCCTATGAAGCCTTGAACCACATTCACTTTACCCGAATCTAAACGATTTTGTATGGCGGTTGTGGTTTCCTCCCAACGTACAGTGGCCCTTCTGAATTGGTCGTCTGTATGGACCAGAAGTCGAGTATCTTGCCAAACGGTAGGGGTGATCCTCCCAATATAGGCAGCGATAATTTTCGTTGAAATGAGTTCCCCATGATGAACAATAAAGTCATAGGCCTCGCCATAAGACAGGTCGGTCCGATCAATCCCCGCGCTTACTTGAAGAAGGAGTTCTTGAACTTCCGATTTTACAGCACCGGGTTCTTCAAATAATGCTTCAATAATTTCAAAGTGAAATTCACGAATCGCATCTATTTTATCCTTAGCCAATTCTAGTGCATTGCGGCTCCAGTACCCAACAACTTCTTCAAAAGCGTTGGTTGTTTTTCCCATTGCACTTACAACCACGACCATTGGGCGCTGTGCAAACAGACCAATGATTCGAGCGACATTTCGCACACTATCGGCGTCTTTCACTGAAGCGCCACCAAATTTGAAGACTAGCGGTGTACTCATTTCAAAGCATTCAATTGTTCGCGTGTCAACGTACCCAAATGCCATTCGGGGTCGAGCGTTGCGTTATATTTTTTGTAGAAATTCAAAGCGGGTTCGTTCCATTCTAGAACCGTCCATTCCATTCTCCCTACGTTCTGTTTTACTGCCTCGGCTACTACCTGGTCAAACAATTCTTTGCCCAGACCTGCTTTGCGATACTCAGGCTTTACATAGAGGTCTTCAAGGTGTAGTGTGGGCCCTTTCCATGTGCTGTAGCGCGGGTAAAACAGCGCCATTCCAATAATACCAACTTTAAATCTTCCGCCACAAAGCATTCAAAGCGCTGCTCTGAAAAGCCGTGCTCCTTTAAGTCCTCTGGGGAAATAATTACAGCATTGGGTTCTCTTTCNTAAATAGCCAATTCCGTGATAAGCGCGTGTACCGCAACCATATCTTCTTTTAGTGCCTTGCGAATCCTAAACATAGTGTTACGAAGGTACTGCAATCTCNGCTTCTTCCTTTCCTTGTGTTACATTGTCGAGGTATAAGCCGTGTTCTATCGTCCCCCGAAGCAAATCGTCCATCGTTTCGCGTTCGCGAATCAGATAGGATCGGTTACCTTCAATCAGGACCTCTGCAGGTCGTACTCTGCTGTTGTATTGAGAAGACATGCTGCTGCAATAAGCACCTGCGTTATGAAATGCTAACAAGTCGCCATTGCGAACCTCATTTAATTTTCGGTCGTAACCAAAAGTGTCCGTTTCACAGACATAACCGACGATAGTGTACAGCCGCTGCTCGCCATCGGGATTACTAATATTTTCAATGTGATGGTANGCATTGTACATCATCGGTCTTGGGAAATGATTGAATCCACTATTGACCTGAGCAAATACNGTAGATGGTGTGGTTTTCATGCTGTTTACCCTTGTGATAAAAGCACCAGCTTCGCTCACAAGAAATTTTCCTGGTTCGAAAATGAGTTTTAAATCGCGTCCATATTCTAAACAGAATTCCTTGAATCTCGTGCTCATTTTGTTACCGAAACTTTCAATATCTGTNGNGGATTCCCNAGGTTTGTAGCCCACTTTGAATCCTGAACCGAAATCGATATAGGTAAGCTCTTTGAAATCGTGTGCGAGATCCATTAATAAATCTGCGCCGCGCATAAAGGCATCGATGTCTAAAATATCGGATCCGGTATGCATATGAAGTCCATGCACGTGCAGTCCCATATTTTGCACGATTCGGTGCAGANGACGTACTTGATGAATAGAGATTCCAAATTTAGAATNAATGTGACCCACTGAAATTTTTGCGTTGCCACCGGCCATAATGTGTGGGTTAATACGCACACAAACGGGTACAGAGTTCCCNAACTCATTGGCAAACTCTTCGAGAGTTTCGAGGTTGTCGATATTGATTTGAACNCCTATTTCGANAGCCGACTTGATTTCATGAATACCCACGCCATTTGGTGTGAATAAAATCTGGTCGGGTCGAAATCCGGCGTGCAGACCCAATTCAATTTCCCCTAAACTTACTGCATCTAAACCCGCGCCAAGCGAACGCATAAGCTTGAGTATATTCAGATTATTGAGTGCCTTACAAGCGTAGTGAATATCCACATCGATGGAAGGATCAAAAGCCTGCTTCATTCTAAAATATTGACCGCGAATGGTTTTCGCATCATATACGTAAAGCGGGGCGCCAAAGGCTTCCACCCACTGTGCGGCATCGTTTAAAGGAAACTTCGTCATAGTTAGCGTATTTGCCGCAAAAGTACCTGGACTTTTGAGCAAAAAGGCCAAATGAAGCTAAATAGTCTAAAATATTACAGATTGTTAAAATTATAACAAACAGCTGATAGCCGCTGCTTTTTCCACGATGGCCTCAAGGCTGTTACTTCCGAAGTTGGTTCGCATCCGCCTTTATTATTTCAACGACGCTAGGGTCGACTAGGGTGGAGGTATCTCCAAGATTGGTAGTATCTCCTTCCGCCACTTTTCGAAGAATACGGCGCATGATTTTTCCAGAGCGTGTCTTTGGCAAACCCGGTACGATTTGTATCATATCGGGTTTAGCAATTGGCCCAATTTCAGCAACCAAAGTGCCGATAATGGATGTTCTCACGGCTTGAGCATCCTGTATTCCTCCATCAACTATCACATATGCATAAATCCCTTGACCTTTAATATCGTGCGGGTAACCGACAACTGCACTTTCAGTAACAAGAGGCGATGCGTTAATGGCATTTTCTATTTCTGCAGTACCAAATCTATGACCACTCACGTTGATCACGTCGTCCACACGACCAATGATTCTGTACATTCCTTCTTCCCTGCGTGCACCGTCACCGGTAAAGTAATAGCCTTCGTAGTTGCTGAAGTACACATTCTTACAACGTTCGTGATCTCCGTATGTAGTGCGAAGCATTGACGGCCAAGGGTGTTTTATGCACAAGTAGCCTTCAACACCGTCTCCTTCTATCTCATTGCCATTGGCATCCAGAAGTACGGGTTGGATCCCAGGTAATGGGCGTCCTGCGTAGGTCGGTCGTTGCGGGCTGAGATTCCCAAGTCCCGATATCATTATGCCTCCTGTTTCTGTTTGCCACCAAGTATCTACTACNGGACAATTTCCACGCCCAACTTTGTCGTGGTACCAATGCCATGCCTCTGTATTTATGGGCTCACCTACAGATCCAATCACTTTTAGATCCCCCAGTTCTGCGCGATCTACAAATTCATCGCCGCAGGCCATAAGGGCGCGGATCGCAGTGGGTGCAGTGTAGAATTGGTTCACACCATATTTATCGCAAACATCCCAGAAACGCCCGGCATCTGGAAAAGTCGGTACGCCTTCAAACATGAGTGTTGTCGCACCGTTGAGCAGCGGTCCATAAATAATATAGCTGTGTCCGGTGATCCATCCCACATCAGCGGTACACCAATACACATCGCCACGCTCGTACTGAAACACATTTTTAAAGCTGTATCCGGCATACACCATGTAGCCACCGCAGGTGTGTACCACGCCCTTTGGTTTTCCAGTAGAACCTGAAGTGTACAAAATGAAAAGCAGNTCTTCAGCNTCCATGGGTTCAGCNGGNCAATCTGTACCCACTTCCACAACGGCTTCGTGATACCAACAGTCACGTCCCTCTAACATAGTCACGTCCCTCCCATCCCGGCGAACAACGATCACGCTTTCTACAGACGTGCACTGTTCCAATGCTTCATCTACGGTTGCTTTTACAGGTAAAGCTTTTTCACCGCGATACATTCCATCAGCGGTTAAAACACAAACACACTGACTATCGTTGATTCGATCCGCTAAGGCATTCGAAGAAAATCCAGCAAATACTACGGAGTGTACCGCGCCAATTCGCGCACACGCTAGTACTCCAATGGTTAATTCGGGAATCATTGGCATGTAGACTGCAACCCGATCTCCTTTTTTAACGCCTTNCGCCTTTAAAACATTCGCGAAACGACTTACTTCATTGTGCAATTCGCTATACGNAAGGCGTACTTCTTGTTCCTTTGGATCATTAGGTTCCCACAAGAGCGCGATATCCGCTCCACGTTCTTTAAGATGGCGGTCAAGGCAGTTTTCAGTAATATTCAGACGGCCTCCTTGAAACCATTTTACTTCGGGCGTTTCAAATTCCCATTCAAGCGTTTTATGCCAAGGCGCTTGCCAACTATATGCTGCTGCAATTTCTTCCCAAAATTTAACAGGATCATTTATTGATGCGGCATAGGCTTTCTCATAATCTGAGAAGGTCCTTAGTTGAATTTGATCCATTGGAAGTGAGTTAGTGGTTCTGATTCCAATTTAGGACAAAAAATTTACCTTCTAC